>Ga0194120_10000739_pt1 | contig 61141 bp, 42 predicted proteins | sample TA2MahCa65mmetaG_FD_148642 | JGI IMG/M metagenome (GOLD analysis project Ga0194120, IMG submission 148642) | Freshwater microbial communities from Lake Tanganyika, Tanzania - TA2015019 Mahale Deep Cast 65m | ecosystem: Environmental > Aquatic > Freshwater > Lake | place: Tanzania: Lake... | reverse complement strand
AATGATTTACTCAATCATTTCTCGGGCCCGTTTGCTTGCTCCGTGGGTCGCCAACTCGCCGACCAAAGGTCCGACTCGCGGCTCCGTCCTGATGTGAGAGTGATCGACTTATTATTTTCCAGTCCCTCAAGGCTCTCAGTTCGCGGCGCCGGTAAAATCCTCGATTTCTTCCAGAATCCTACGTCCCTGCGCGTTCGCCGCTGCGTCACCCGTGACATGGCCCAGTCCGACCAAGGCCCACGCGCGTTCCCAACGAAGGCCGTCCTGCTCGGCGCGCCTGGCGGCCTTGCGAAATAGCCGCGCCGCCGCGGCAGTGCGCCCCTCGGCTTGCGCAACCTGGCCCCGATGCAACGCCAGCCGCGCCCGCGCAAACGGGAACAGCATCGCAAATCCACCGAACACCTTGAGCGTCCGCTGGGCAAGGCGCCGTGCCCGTTCGTGGTCGCCTCCCGGCCGCATCCGCTCGCCGAGCGCGACCTCGACCAGGCCCGTCAGGCCCGGCAGATAGATGTAGCCGGCCGGTGGGGCCTTGGCGAAGGCCACCAGTGCGTCGTCGGCCGCGTCGAGCGCCTGTGCGCGCAGCCCGCATCGCCAGCGCGTCTGCGCCTTGACGCCGTGGTAGATGGGCACGCTCAGTGGATCGCTGGTCGCCAGCCGCTCCCCCGCGCCCTGCTCGCAGCGCTCGGCGTCGCGCTTTTCGTTGCGCATGAGCAGCAGCGGAATCATCAGCGTCAGCGCCCACGACTCGTGTTGCAGATTGCCGCAGTCACGGGCGCTGGCCAACCCGCGGCGCAGGGTCGTCAGCGCGACGCCGGTGGCCTCGGTGCAATAGTGCAGGTAGCCCAAGATGGTGATCCCGATGCCCAACTCGTAGTGCGCGCCGCTCGACTCGCCGAGCGCGATGCCGTGGGCCAGCACGTTCTGCGCGCCCGCCCAGTCGCAAAACGTCAGCCGGTACACCGCGTCGGCCCAGTCGGCCGCCATGCGCGCGCTCGGGTCGTGGCTTTGGCGCGCCCTTTCGAGATAGTGGCGCATCAGCCCGCGCAGGCGCAGGGTGCCCGCAAGGTTGGCCAGACCGCCGTATGCCCGCGCGGCGATCGTCACGTCGCCGGCCGACTCGGCGCGGTTGATGGCCAGCAAGCTCGCCAGGGCCCAGCCGCCGATGTCGGTGTTGAAATAGCAGATTTCTCCGACCAGCGCCCAGGCGCGCGCCACCTCGCCGACCGTCTCGCCGCCGGCCTGCACGGAAAAGCGCAGCAAGTGCCACATCTGCCGTACGATCTCGCCGATCAGGCGGCGGCCGCGCCCCACCATCGCCGTCGGCACCGGCTCGCCCAGCCGCACCAGCGCCTCGCCCAACGCCTCCTGCGCGCCGGCGAGGTCGCCCAGGCCCATCCGCGCCTCGCCGAGCCGGCTGGCCCACGATGCCCGTCGCAACGGGGTCAGCGCCGCGCGTTCGGCCGGCGTGGCGTGGTCGGCGATGGCGCGGACCTGCGCAAAGAAGTGGATGGCCTCGCGGCTGGCACCCTGCTGCAAGGCGTGTTCACCCGCCCTCTCGAACCAGTGCAGTGCCCGGTCGAGGTCGCCAGCCATCTTGTAGTGCCACGCCAGAATCGCCAACGCGCTAGTGCCCACCCCGGCGAGGTTGCGCTCGTACCACTGCGCGACTGCCAGGTGCACACGCTGCCGGGCCACGAACGGCAGCAACTCGTAGGCCGCCTCCCGGATGACCGCATGCCGAAAGCTCCAGACGTTCTCGGAGTCTTGCTCGGTCAAGCGCAAACCGTCGAGGTGCCGCAACTGCGCCAGCAAGGCCTCGCGGCTCAGACCGCCGGTGTGGATGCCGAGCAAGACGTCGACCGCGAAACTGCGACCGATGACCGCCGCGTACTTGACGGTCGGCTGCTGGTCGGCGGGCAGCCGGTCGAGCCGGGCGGTAATCAGGCCCTGCAGGGTCGACGGAAACCGCACCTCGGCCAGCGCCTGCGCCGACAGCGTCGGAACGCCGTCCTGCACCGTGACGGCACCGGCATCGCGCAGCACCAGCGCCATCTCTTCGGCCACGAACGGGTTGCCCTCTGCGCGGGCGACCACGAGGTCCACAACCTCAGCGGGAACGGCTGCGGTGGCTCCGAGGCGCCGCGCGATCAGCTCCTCCAGCGCGCGCCGGCTGAGCATGCCCAGCTCGATCGTTGCGCCCGCCGCCAACTCGCGCATGCGCCGCAGTGTGGGGTGGCTGCCCGCATCCACCGGCCTCAGGCCCAATACCACCAGGATGTGTGCACACTTGCGCTGAATCTGGTCGAGCAGGTCCCAACTGGCCGAGTCCAGCCAGTGCACGTCGTCGAGTACCAGCACGACCGGTGCGCCGTGGTGTACGGCGGTGAACAGTTCGGTGGCATAGTCGATAGTGCGCGAGTGGCGGACCACGCCCGTCAACTCCTGCAACTCGGCGGGCTCGGCGAATTCGAGGTTGAGGATGGGGTTGAGCAGCGCGGCAAACTCCGGGTCCACGCGCCAGAACATCAGTTTGGCGTGCACCTGGACGCGGCGCTGCGGTTCAGTCCACGTCGTCGGCACGTCGAGCAGCCGATAGAAAAGGTCGGACCACGCGTAGTAGGGTGTGTTGGCCTCCAGGCTGTCGGCGCTGGTGCTCGCGGTTTGCACGGCGCATGCGTCGGCTGACGACAAGAGGGCGGACAACAGGGCGCTTTTGCCGATGCCCGGCTCGCCTTGCACCACGGCCACGGCCGACTGGCCCTCGAACATCAGCGCGTTGAGCCGCTGCTCCAAAAGGCGCAGTTCTTCGTGGCGGCCCACTAGTTCGCCCGGACCGCTGTTGCGCGAAATGAAGCGCTCGCGGACGCCAATGCTGACCTTGTGCAGCGGCTTGTTCGAGGGCAACGGTAGCGCCATGCCCTTGGCGACCACCGGCGGCATCGGTTTGAACTGCACGAACCCCAGCGCCCCGTGCACCGTCGCGTCATCGCACAAGACGTCGTCGTCGGCGGCCTGCATCAAGCGCGCCGCTTGGTTGACCACCGGAGCAATGACCGTGTACTCGCGCCGCCAGTCGTTGCCGATGATGCCGCACCACGCCCGACCGGTGGTCACGCCGATGCCGTGGGCGATGCCGAGCCTGCGCAACCGCGAGTGGACCTCGATCGACGAGCGCGCGCCGCGCGCGGCGTTGTTTTCGTGGCTGTGCGGAGGCAGGCCGAATACCGCGACGACGAGGATCCCCTTTTCGTCGGTCGTGACCTTATGGACCCCGCCGCCAAAGCGACGTAGGACGTCTTGGGCTGCCGCGACGCCCTCGCGGACCTTGGCGCGCGCAAACGGGTCGGTGACGTCGAGATTGCGCAGGTTGATGAACAGCGACGTGACCGATCGCATCTCCGCCACGCCGCCGCGGTCACCCTTCTCGAGCGAAGTGAGCGCCTCGTCGACGGTATAGCTGCGCAGCAATTCCTGCAGTTCGTCGGGCGCGGCCTCGGGCAGCAGCGGCGGCACCGCCGGCGGCGGGTTTGCGTCGAGGACGCGGGCGTGGCCCTGTTCTGCCGATTCCAACTGGCACGCGGTGATGACGTGGCGGGCGGCCCGTGGCGACAGCACTACCTCGCCGCGCTGGGCAATGTGCGCTGCCAACAGCAGGTCGTCGATGACCCGGCCAGCCGCCACGTGGTGCCAGCGGTCGTCCACGCCGCCGACGTCGAAGCGACTGCCGAGCCCCGCGGCCACACCCACCCGCAGTTGCAGGCGGTGGCCCTCGACCGGTTCCAGGGCGTTGATGGCCGCACACGCCCGTCGCCCCGCCGCCACGGCCGCCGCCGTCGCCGCATCGAGGTCGCGGCCCGGTCCCACCGGAAACACGGCGGTCAGGGCGTCGCCCGCAAAATTGAGCACATCGCCGCCGTGGGCCGCCACCGCGTCCAGCGTCGCGCCGAAGCAGACGTTGAGCAGGCCCTCGATGCGCTCTTCGCCACTGGGGCCCAGCTTGCCGAGGGCCTCTGACAGCGCGGAGAACCCCGCGAGATCCGACAGCAAGCAAGCGAACTCGATGTGGTCGTGGCTGATCTGGCCCGGCCGCGCACCCGGCAGACCCAACTCAGCTACCACAAGGCGGGGAACGAAAAGCGCGAGCAAAACAGAATCCTACACTCTCGTCAGGACCGGTCGCCGCACCACCCGCTGCGCCCACCCGGCGCCCACCGGTTCGAATCGGTGTGGTGATACGGTGTTCGCCCGAATGCGACCGCCGTGTAGGAGCCTGTCGGCGAAATGCCAGAATCGGCGGATTCTGGCCGACAGGCTCCTAGCGGCCCGGCACCGGGACACCGATGTTCGCATTGAGCACCCGGTCGAGCAAATTGTGGACTTGCGACCCTTGCAGCAACCTTCCGTGCAACTGCCCGGCGCCCGAAGAAAAATCGCCACGGTCGAGCGACACCCATTCTGCGCGTGCGGGCTGGTCCGGGCTGGCACGCTGGAACACCGCCATGACCTCCGGGTCGGCCTCGATGTGGCGCGACAGGCCGGCCATCGGCGTTCCGGTGACCGCGGGCGGGATGCGCTGCGCCTCTTCGAGCGCGCTGCTGATGAGCCACAGCAGCGATCCGCGGTACAGACCCGCAAAGCCATCGACCTGCTCCAGGGCGTCGGCCAGGGTCACCAGGCTGCAGCGGTCGAGCCGACCGTTGTCCAGTGCCGGCAGGATGGTCTGCTTGAAGAAGGCCATGGTGCACGCCGGGCCGCACAGCGTCGCGCTCGCCACCCGCCGTTCTGGACCGCCGTCCGCCTTGGCGCGGGTGATTTCGGCAACCATGTGGCCGATGATCCACGCTGCGCTCGACTCGCCGACCAAGTGCACGTCGAACGGCCAGTGGTCGGCTTCAGAGAAGGCGAATGCGCGCGACAGTTGGGCCAGCGTCTCGGCCATGGCGCCTTTCTTCTGCACCGTTCGCTCGGCCATGCGCTTGACGTGCTCCCACTCGACCCAGCCTCCCATGCGTCGGCACAGCGACTCCAAGGAGCCGTCGATGCGGTCGTCGCTCTGGTCGGCCGCCAGTTGCGCGCCGGGCGGCGGCTGACGTGTCTGCCAGCCCGCGCGAAGGATGCCTGCCAGTCGGTCGGCAAAGCCGCCGTTCCACAGCACCAGAATCGGGTAGACCTCTTGCGCTATGAACACGTCGCGCAGTTCCACCACCTTGTGCACGGTGTGGTCCACCGGGTAGATCCCGCTCGATACGATGAACAGCAGGCGCCGGCGCTGCCACGCCTCGGTCTGCATCCGGAATTCGTCGCGCAAGATGCTGGCCACGTCCCGCGTCGTGGTGGCAAACGTGCCGTGTTCCTGCAGGCGGCCGTCGACGCCGATCGGGATGATGTGTGGCCGGATGTCGTTGTAATCCTTGGCGGCGTTGCGATTGGCGCTCTGGCCCGCTGTGGACTTGGCCCGCGCCTGGCCCACTTTGATGGGCGCCCCCAAACGCAGCACCCACGCATCCTGGGCGTTGTCGAGCCAATCGTCCCAGGTCAGTCGCGCGATGCCCCCGCGGCCCCAGCGAGGTCCCAGCGAGTTCTGGATCCAGACGCCGTCGGCGTCGTAGCCGATGACCGCCACGGCATGCATGCCCAGCTTGAGCGTGTCGGGCGCTGGGTAGGGGATGAGGCCCTTGCGCGGTTCGACGCTGCGCGCCTTGGCGCCTTCGGGACCGATGGGTGGTTTGCCGGGTGCGGCGGCGGCCATGTCGCGCAGGGTCGCCAGTAGCGGATTGGGCGGCGCACCTGCCTGGTCCTCGGGCAGCAGGTCGAACCAGCCGTCGTGGGTGCTCAGGACGGCGATGAGGCAGCCGACCTCGCTCAGGGCCCCGTGCAACGCCGACACATCGTCGACCTGCACGCGAAAGTAGGCGCCGAGCGGCCGTTGGCCTGCGTCCTCCGAGCGCGCGCGGGTCAGCACGCCCAGCGTGCCGTAGTTGGTGCCGTCACACGTCTCGTTGTCCCACGCGCGCTTGCTGCACACTCCGTGGCGGTGCCAGCCCTTGACCGCGCCGCGGATGCTGGAACCCTGGTGGTTGGTGCCGGGGTATTCGTCGTAGCGGCGCGCCATGGCGTACAGCATCTCGGGGCTGACGTCTTCGGGTATCCGACCCGAAGTGCGCGCACGGCTGCGCAGCAGAAAGTTGGCGACGGTGGCGAGCGCATAGCCCGTGCACGCCATCTGCAAGCCCTGGTCGAGCACCGGGCAGGCGACTTCCAAGAAGCGCTCGGGCGGCAGCGTGGCCGGCACTTCGCCCAAGCTCGGCTGGTACTTGGCATCGCGAAAGTCCACGGCGTCGGCGCGAGCGCCGAGTTCGAGTCTGACTTTGGTCGGCGTACTCATGGCGTTTTCTCTCCAATCAACTCACCGAAGACGATTGGGGCCAAGGTGTCCAAAAACCCTCGGCCAAAGGCGTTGGGCCGGCCATCGTCGCCCATCATCGCGCCCAGGAAGCGGGCTGTGCCCACGTGGGGATAGACACGGGTTCGGACCTCCAGGCCAGCGGCGCCGGCCGCGCTGGCCGCCTCGTCCAGCGTCCCGGTGCGCACGCAGGCCCACAAGGCGTCGAAAGCGCGCAGTTTGGCGGCCTCGGCTTCGGTCCACGGGGGCGGCTTGGCGAAGACGTCCTTGACGTAGACCGTGCCGCCGGGTCGCAGCACGCGCGCCGCTTCGCGGTACAGCCGGGCAGGGTCGGGGCTGTAGCCGGTGCACTCGAAGAAGAACACGCGGTCGCAGCTGGCGGGGTCCACCGGCAGCGCGTGGTAGTCGCCGACCACGAACTGCGCGCGGTCGGCGACACGTCGTTTGAGCGCGAGCTGCTGCGCCAGGGCTGCTTGCACCGGGGACAACGTGACCCCGACGAGCGTCGCCCGCGGGTAGGCCTGCAACAGCGCGCACGCCGGCCCACCCACGCCGCAGCCGGCGTCGATGACTTGCTCGCCGTCGCGCATGCCAGCCTGCGCAGCGCAGAGCCGAGTGCTGGCGTCAGGATCTTCGTGGGCGTCGGCCTGGGCTTTGACCAACCCGCTTTGGAAGGTATGGCCGGCGGCTGCGACGAACGTCGGGGACCACCCGTCGTAGAATCGGGCAATGCGCGCGGCGTCGCTCTCGCGGTCGTCAATGCTTGCAGACACCAATCGTCAGCCTGCGCCCACACCGCCGGTCAAGTCGGCGACGGCGGTTTCGAAGGCATCTTTGTCCATCGCATTGATTTGGGCGTAATCGTGGTCAGCCAGCGGCAGCTTCGCGGCTTCGCAAGCGGCTTTGGGGTCGGCGAAAAGGGCCTTGCGGAATTCCGCATCCAGCATGGCGCGGCCGACGACTTCGTGTTTGTTGCTCATGGCGGATCTCCTGGGAGGTGGGTAGGCCGCCAAGCGTAGACGGGATTGCGAGGGGCGGCAAGGTGGACCGGTTGCCTGCCGCGGATTCCGCTTGCCCCGCCGTCCACTGCACGCTACGCTGCCCTGCGTTCGCGCCTGCTGCGCTGCCGTTGTTGAGGATCGACATGAGCAATTCCACCGTTGCCCTTGGCGTCGTCGTCGCTTGCGCCGCGCTCGCCGGGGCGTTTTTCGTCGGCCGCGCGCTCGCCACCGGTGCGCCAACGCAGTCGCCGCTGGTGTTCTCGGGCATCGTCACCGACGCGGCGGGCGTGCCGTACAAGGCGGCGCAAGAGGTGATCGTCAAGTTCTACGACAAGGCCGACGCCCCGACGCCCAAGTGTACGGCGCCGGCCGTGCAAGCCGAGGCCAACAGCGGTCGCTTCGCGGTGGTGCTGCCGCCCGACTGCGCCCAGGCCGTCCACGACACCCCGGACTTGTGGAGCGAAACCGTGGTCGCCAAGACGGCGCTGCCCCGCGTGCACATTGGCGCCGTGCCGTATGCCCTGCAGGCCGACGTCGCCAAAATCGCGGCCGGCGTGCAGTGCCAGGGCTGCGTCAAGGTCGCGGCCTTGAAGTTCGACCAGACCGTGGACCTGGCCGGCAACACGCTGACCACGGGCCCGGGCGGCGCGGTGCTGGCGGCCGGCAAGTTGGACCTGGGCGGCGGCGCGGCGTTGACGGCGGCTCAGGTCAAGACGTTGGTCGGCGGCGGCAACGCCGATGCGCTGCACACGCACGCCGGGTCGGGCGGTGGCGGCGGGCAGGTCATCAAGTTCAAGGGGGTGACGAGCACGACGCACCTCGGCAACGTCGGCTTGTCGGCGCTCAACAAGGCGTGCGCAAACGAGTTTGGCGCGGCGCGGTTGTGTACGACCTCCGAGCTGGACGGCATGTATCCCGCGCCGGTAGCGCCGGCAAAGGCGTGGATCCACGTCTATAGCGACACCAAGCAGTCCTATCAGACCAAGTTTGGTATGGAGTTCGTCAACGGTCAGGCGAACTGCAGCGCCCAAGTCACCAGCAAGCCGTTTGTTTCGTCGGCTGGCGGCGCGTACGGCATCGCCTTGGAGACCTCCGGCGACTACGGATCGGCACAATGCAACACGTTGCTCCCCGCCACTTGCTGCGGCCCCTAAGGGCCTGGTAATGATTTACCCAATCATTTCCTGGGCCCGTTTGCTTGCTCGGTGGGTCACCAGCTCGGGGACCAAGGGTCCGACGCGCGGCTCCGTCTTGATGAAAGAGTGATCGACTTGTTTTTTGCCAATCCCTAACCAGGATACCTCACCATGCCCCGCATCCTCGCCGCGATTCTCGCCGCCCTGCTGACCGCTTGCGTCGGCGGCCCGTCGTCCTCTTCCGGCTCCGGGTCCGCCAGCGGCTGCGTACCCGGCAGCACCAACCTGTGCCACTGCTCGGCCACCCAGACCGGCGTGCAGTCCTGCAACGACGACGGCAAGGGCTACACGCCCTGCGTCTGCGGCAGCGGCGGCACCGCCAACCCGGGCGACGCGTCCACCATCACCGCGAAAGACGGCGCCGCGAACACCTCCAGCGACACCGCCACCGCCCCAACCGACGGCGACGCGACCGCCGCCAACCCCGACGCCAGCGACACCGGGACCGCCATCGACCAGCCGGTCTTCACAAAAGACCTCACCGCCGAAACGGAAGACGCCATCGACTGGAGCGAACTGCTCGACCCCGAGGACACCGGCGCCGTCGACACCGGCCCTTCGACCGCCGACCTGCCGCCCAAAGACGCCAGCAGCGACGACTGCCCCGAACGCGCCAAGATCGTCTACGTCGTCACCAAGGGCAACCAATTGCTCAGCTTTGTCCCCGACAAGCTCCAGTTCAAGCTGGTCGGCAACCTGAAATGCCCGGTGGCCGGCGGCCAGACGCCATTCTCGATGTCGGTGGACCGCCAGGCCAACGCGTGGGTGTTGTTCGTATCCCTGATGGGCCAGGGCGGCCCGGTGATGAAGGTCTCGACCGAAAACGCCGCCTGTCAGGCCACCAACTACCAGATGGGCCAGCAGGGCCAGGAGCTTTTTGGCATGGGCTTCTCCAGCGACGCGCCGGCCGCGCTCACCGAAAAACTGTTCCTCGCCGGCACCACAAGCTTCAACTTCTCGCTGCAAGGCAGTTGTACGCTGGCCACCCTCGACACCAAGACCATGGTCGTGCAGACCATCGCCCCCTTGCCCAAACAACTGGGCTGCCCCGACCTCTCGGGCAACGGCAATGCCGAGCTTTTCGGCTTCTTTCCGCAGACCAACCCGGCGCAGGTGGTCAAGATCGACAAGGCCACTGCGCAGCCCATCAAGAGCTGGCCGCTGCCCAACGGGGCGTTCGCCGGCGTCGAAGCCTGGGCCTTTGCGCAGTGGGGCGGCAAGTTCTGGCTTTTCTTCAAGTCCAACGGCGACCTGTCCAGTTCGGTGTGGTCGCTCGACCCGGTCACCGGCAACGCGGCCAAGGTGCTCGCGAACACCGGGCACATCATCACCGGCGCCGGGGTCAGCAGTTGCGCGCCCACCGAAGCGGTCAAAGGCCCTTGATCGCAGCCGTCCACGTTTTGTCAACGATCTCTAGCGTCTGAACAGTGGGGGGGTGCGTTCTTGAACAGTGGGGGGGCACGTCCTTGCTCCGCACCCGACGAGAGAAAATGCCGCGATTTCATCGATCTGAACAATGGGTGCTTCTGATCCTGGCCCTTCCGGCGTGCATTGGCGGTGGCGGCGGGAGCGGCGGCGGCACAGGGCCCCTGTGCGTGGCGGACGCAGGCGCGGACGGTGACCTCGGCCTGGGCTGCGGTCCGACCCCGACCGACGCTGCGGTGGGCCAGGACGGCGGTGATGCCTCGGCGGCCGGCGATGGCCTCGTCTCCGGCCCGCGCACCGCCGCGCAGGTTTGTGCGCGCTGGAACGCCGATCGGCAGCACCTCGACGAAGGCGCGTGGAACGGCAACCTCGCCCAGTGCAAGCCGGGCATCTTGAGCGACGCCGCGCGCCAGAACACACTCATCCAGGTCAACTTGATGCGCCACCTCGCCCAGTTGCCAGAGGTCCTCGACGACCCTGACCGCAACACCACCGCCCAGGCCTGCGCGCTGATGATGCACGCCAACAACGCGCTGTCGCACACGCCGCCGACGACCTGGAAGTGCTACACGGCGCTTGGCGCCCAGGGTGCCAAGACCTCCAACATTTCCAGCGGTCCCGCCGTCGCGGCGGTGCAGAGCTACATGATCGACAGTGGTGCCAACAACGCCAAGACCCTGGGTCACCGCCGCTGGATCCTGTCGAATTCGCTCGGCCCCATCGGCATCGGCGGCACGTCGGCCCAGGGCTCCAGTTGTCTGCTGGTCATCGGCGGCCAGGGAAAGTTCACCCGACCCTTCACGGCGTGGCCGGCGCCGGGGCCGTTTCCGATCCAAGCCATGTCCAGCGGTTCGGCGTCCATCGACCAGACCGGCTGGTCCGTGCAGACCGATCAAATCAACCTCGGCACGTCCAAGGTCGCGGTGAGCGCCAACGGCAAGGAGTTGCCGGTCGTCACCACTGTGCTCGGCCAAGGCTACGGCGCCAAATACGCGCTGAGCTGGAAACCGCAGGGCTGGAAAAGCCAGGCTGGCGTCACGTACACCGTCACCATCGACAAGGTTGGCCCCAAGCCATGGACCTACGACGTGCAGATGGTCGATTGCGCCGCGGCGCCCTAGTTTCCGCTGTCGAATCAGCGGTCTGAACAATGGGGGGGTCCGTTCAGACCCGTTCAGACCGCCTACTGGCACCCGGTGCCGATGACCTTGACGTCGTCGACCACCCAGCCGCGGAACCCGTTGTAGTTCTGGTCCTTGCTGTGGAATTCCAGGCGGACCTTGACGTTCTGGCCCCCCTTGGCCCACGGCGAGATGTCGACATCTTTGAGGACCCACTTGGGCGCGAGCTTGAACCCCGCCGAGGTGTAGGGCTCGTGCTTGCCGCCGTTGGCGTCGACGTCAGGGTTGGTGTAGGCGACCCACTGCCAGTTGCCGCCGTTGACGCTCAAGTACACGTTCATGCGGTCGTATTGGTTGATGGCCGGGTCCACGCTCTCGATTTCGTACCAGTACCAGAAGTTCAGGCGCAGGGTTGACGCCTTGCTCGGCACCGCGATGGTCGCCGACGTGTAGCTGCCCGAGGTGGTGCCGGTGCTGGTGCCACCGTTCTTGTTGACGCACTGGCCGCCCGTGCCCAGGAAGTTGCCCTGGGCGTTGATGCCGAACCACGCCGACCAGGCGCCGCCGTGGGCCCGGGTCAGCGCTCCGGCCACGGGCACGCACGCCGTCTGAGCTGCGTCGGCGCAGACATTGCAGTTGTCGAGCGGGTCGAGCGCGTTGGGTACGCAGGTCTCGTTGGCCGGAATCGTCGCGCAGGCCGGCGCCGCGGTGTTCATGTAGATGCCATTCTGCAGCCGGTGCCAGGTGTTGCCGAGCGAGGCGGCGGTCGCGCTCCAGCCGGTGTCGGTCTCGAAGCTGTCCTGCCAGCACACCGTCAGGTTCGACTTGTTCAGTTGCAGGTGGACGATGGCGACCACGTTGGGCGTGAGCGTCATCGGGCCCTTGCTGGCGCTGGTGTAGCCCTCTTTGCTGGCGATTTCGTACCACTGGCTGGCACTTGAGGCCAGCACGCCGCCGGTGCAGTACCAGCCGTCTTGGTTCGACAGGTCGCTGGCCACGAGGTTGTTGGTCGAATTGGCGCCCAGGCTGACGCTCGCGTCGGGCAGCGGCGTGGTCGGGTTGCTGTCGGTGGTCTTGCCGCACACGCTGACGACCGCCGGGTCGCCGGTCTTTTGCATCGGGAACACCAAGAGCACATTGTCGCCGCCGAGCGTGGTGATGTCCTGGGTGATCATCTTGGCGTAGCCGGGCGCCGTGACCTCGACGCACCAGGCGCCGGCGTTTTCGATGACCGAGAAGTTCCCGGCACCCGTCGTCACGGTCGTATCGGTCGGCGGTTGCACGTCTTTGGTCAGAGAACACTTGCCCGCCGGCAGGATTTCAACGGTCGCCGTGGTGATGGGCAGCTTGGTCTTGGCGTCCAACACCGTGCCGTAGAACTTGCTCTGTTGCGCGCAGGCTGGCGCTTCGTCGACCACGCCGTCGCAGTTGTCGTCGATCAGGTTGCACGCCTCTTTCTGGCTCGGACCCACCTTGGCGTTGAACGGTTGGCAATCTACTGGGTCGAGGTCGCCGTCGCCGTCGTCGTCGGGGTCGCAGGCGTCGCCCTTGCCGTCCTTGTCGAAATCTGCCTGGTCCTTGTTGGCCACGAGCGCGCAGTTGTCGCTGCCGTCGAGCACCGTATCGTTGTCGTCGTCGGGGTCGCATGCGTCGCCCTGGCCGTCCTTGTCGGTGTCGAGCTGGTCCTTGTTGGCGACGAGCGCGCAGTTGTCGGCGCCGTCGGCCACGGTGTCGTTGTCGTCGTCGCCGTCGCAGGCGTCGCCCTGCTTGTCGCCGTCGGTGTCCTTCTGGTCCTTGTTGACCACGAGCGGGCAGTTGTCCGCAGCGTCGAGCAAGCCGTCGTTGTCGTCGTCGGGGTCGCATGCATCGCCCTGCTTGTCGCCGTCGGTGTCCTTCTGGTCGGCGTTGGCGATCGACGCGCAGTTGTCGCTGGCGTCCAGGATGCCGTCGTTGTCGTCGTCCGGATCGCAGACATCGCCCATCGCGTCCTTGTCGTTGTTGGCCTGGTCCTTGTTGGCCAGCAGCGCACAGTTGTCAGCCGTGTCGAGCACGCCGTCGTTGTCGTCGTCGGGGTCGCAGGCGTCGCCGAGCTTGTCGCCGTCGGTGTCGATCTGCGCCTGGTTGGCGACGGTCGGGCAGTTGTCGATGGCGTCAGGCACGCCGTCGCCGTCGTCGTCGCCGTCGCAGGCGTCGCCCACGCCGTCCTTGTCGCCGTCGGCCTGCGTCGGGTTTGCCACCAGCACGCAGTTGTCGACGCCATCGAGCACGCCGTCGTTGTCGTCGTCGGGGTCGCAGGCGTCGCCCAGTTTGTCGCCGTCGCTGTCTTTTTGGTCGGCGTTGGCGACGAGCGCGCAATTGTCGGCGCCGTCGACAAGGCCGTCGTTGTCGTCGTCGCCGTCACAGGCGTCGCCCAGGCCGTCCTTGTCGTTGTCGGCCTGGCTGGCGTTGGCGACGAGCTTGCAGTTGTCGGCGCCGTCCAGCACGCCGTCGTTGTCGTCGTCGGGGTCGCAGGCGTCGCCGAGCTTGTCGCCGTCGTTGTCGGCCTGGTCCTTGTTGGCGGTGATCGGGCAGTTGTCGCCGCCGTCGGTCACGGTGTCGTTGTCGTCGTCGGGGTCGCAGACGTCGCCCAAGCCGTCCTTGTCTGCGTCGGCCTGATTGGCGTTTGCCACGAGCACGCAGTTGTCGACGCTGTCCAGTACGCCGTCGTTGTCGTCGTCCAGGTCGCAGGCGTCGCCCAGTTTGTCGCCGTCGCTGTCCAGTTGCGTCTGGTTGGGCACGAACGCGCAGTTGTCCTTGGCGTCGACCACACCGTCGTTGTCGTCGTCGTCGTCGCACAGGTCGCCCGCGCCGTCCTTGTCGTTGTCTTTCTGGTCGGCGTTGGCTACCGCAACGCAGTTGTCCTTGCCGTCGGCGATGGTGTCGCCGTCCAGGTCGCCGTCGCACGCGTCACCCAGCTTGTCGCCGTCGGTGTCTTTCTGGTCCGCGTTGGGAACCAGGGCGCAGTTGTCGACGCCGTCGAGTTTGCCGTCGTTGTCGTCGTCGGGGTCACAGGCGTCGCCGAGGCCATCCTTGTCGGTGTCGATCTGGTCCTTGTTGGCGACAGTCTTGCAGTTGTCTTGCAAGTCGGCGATGCCGTCGGCATCGGCGTCGTTGTCGCACAGGTCGCCCAGGCCGTCCTTGTCGCTGTCCTTCTGGTCGGGGTTGGCGACCAGGGGGCAGTTGTCGGCCGTGTCCGGCTTGCCGTCGTTGTCGTCGTCGGGGTCGCAGACGTCGCCCAGCCCGTCCTTGTCGGCGTCGGCTTGGTCCTTGTTGGCCGTCAGCTTGCAGTTGTCGCCGCTGTCCGCCACCCCGTCGTTGTCGTCGTCGGGGTCGCAGGCATCGCCGGCGCCGTCCTTGTCGCTGTCGAGTTGGTCCTTGTTGGCGACAAGCGCGCAGTTGTCGCTGGCGTCGGCCACGCTGTCGTTGTCGTCGTCGGGGTCGCAGGCGTCGCCAAGGCCATCGCCGTCGGCGTCCGTTTGCCCTGGGTTTGCGACGAGCTTGCAGTTGTCCTTGTCGTCCGCGATGGCGTCGTTGTCGTCGTCGGGGTCGCAAGCGTCGCCCAGCTTGTCGCCGTCGTTGTCCTTCTGGTCCTTGTTGGCCACGAGCACGCAGTTGTCGCTGGCGTCGGCCACGCTGTCGTTGTCGTCGTCGGGGTCGCAGGCGTCGCCGAGGCCGTCGCCGTCGCTGTCGGTCTGGGCCTTGTCGGCGACCTTGGGGCACAAGTCGGCGTCGTCGAGGACTGCATCGTTGTCGTCGTCAGGGTCGCAGACGTCGCCCAGGCCATCCTTGTCGTTGTCCGTTTGATTGGCGTTGGCGATCTTGGCGCAGTTGTCGGCAGTGTCGGGCACCTTGTCGCCGTCGTCGTCCGGGTCGCAGGCGTCGCCGAGTCCGTCGGCGTCGAGGTCGGCCTGGTCCTTGTTGGCCGCCAGCGCGCAGTTGTCGGCGCCGTCCGCGATGCCGTCGTTGTCGTCGTCGTCGTCACACGCGTCGCCTTTGCCGTCCTGGTCGGCGTCGGCTTGGTTGGCGTTGGGCGTGGTCGGGCAGTTGTCCTTGACGTTGGCGACCTTGTCGTTGTCCAGGTCGTCGTCGCAGGCGTCGCCAAGGCCGTCGGCGTCGCCGTCTTTCTGGTCCTTGTTGACGACAAGCGCGCAGTTGTCGGCGCCGTCCGCGATGCCGTCGTTGTCGTCGTCCGGGTCGGTGCAGTCGGCCTGCTTGTCGCTATCGGTATCGGCAAAGCCCTCGTCGATGACGCCGTTGCAGTTATCGTCCTTGCCGTCGCACAGCGCCTCGTTGGCAGGGCAGGGCGGAGCGGCGTCAGCGGGTTCGGTCGCATCGCCGGCCGCGGTGTCCGCGGTCGCCGTGTCGCCCGCCGTCGTCCCGCCGTCGACTGCCGATCCCGCGTCGCTGGCGGCCGCGCCATCTCCCACTGCGCCGGTGTCGCTGCCATCGCTGGCAACCGCCCCGTCGTCTGCCGCACCGTTGTCGGCCGCACCGCTGTCCGCGGCTCCGCTGTCCGCCGGAGCGCTGTCCGCTGCTCCGCTGTCGGCCGCAACACCGTCGCCAACCGCGCCCCCGTCCACCGCGACCGCGTCATCGTTGCCAGTTGCGTCGCCGTCATTGTCGTTGCTGTCATCGCCGCCGGGGGCGTCTGCGCTGTCGTCGGTGGCGGCACCGCCATCCCCTGTGGCAGAGGCGTCGTCGGTTGAACCGCTGTCGTCGCCGTCTGCGGGATCGCTGTCCGGGACGGCGTCCGGGTCCCCCGCCGCGTCACCATCGCCGGTCGCACCCGTCTCGTCGCCGTCGACGGCCACCCCGTCGCCCGGTTCTGCGTCGGTGGCGGTGGCGTCCTCTGCGCCGTCGGCGGGGTCCGCGTCAGTCGCGTCGGCGTCATCGACACCAAAGGCCAGGTCGGGATCTGTGGCGACGTCGCCCGCGCGCCGCGCCGTGTCGCTTCCGGCGGTGTCCTCGGTGCCAAACGCCAAATCCAGGCTGGCGCCTGCATCGGCGCTGTTCACCTCGGAGCCCTGTCCTGCGGAAGCCTTGCCCTTCTTGGGCCCAGTTTCGGCGATGTCGTCGCCGCATGCGACCAGGGCGGCCAGCGCGACCAAGAGGCCCGACAGCCGCAGCGAGGCGCGCAGCAGAGCCGGTCGCGCGGCATGCGAAGTTGAAAGGCGCGCTGTTTCCGGTGGTTCGTGGCCGACAACCATGGGGACTCGTGGCGGCACGTTGGGCCGTGACCTTGACATTACGCACCTGGGGCGAGCTGCCGCAAAAACGCCGCCGCCCCATGCGACATCGTGGGGCGCGGCGACCACCTGGGCAGTCGGCTTACGTCGGCCGCCGACCTGCCAGGACGCAGCCAACCCGATGAAAGTGTGTGTGGATTGCGTCACGACCGCAACGGCGCGTGGACCACGATCCGCGGCCACGTTGGCCCCTGCGCAAAATGCGCAAACATTGCGCCGCAACAGAAGTCCGTCGGCAATGCCTTGAAATATAGTCAGTATTCGATCCGGGTCGCGGCCGTGACCCGACTCAAGGCGGCCGTGACATTGCGATCAGGGCCGGCGCGCGCGGCCGGGCGTGTGCGCCCCACCGCGGCTTGCGGCGCTCCGGCAATCCGCTAGGCTCCATGTTCCCGCCGCAGCGTGCGGCGCAGATTCTGCGTGCCCATGTCGAACCTGCACAGCGTCAGTCGCTCGCCGAGCCTTTCCAACCCCTTGAGCGCCCACTACGAGCGCATGCCCAGCGACCACTTTGGTCGGCCGGTCCACATGTGGACCTTCGGGCACGCCGGGTGGCCGCTCATCGCCTTCCCTACCGCCGGCGGCTATGCGCACGAATGGCAGCACCACGGCGTCGTCGACGCGCTCGGAGACCTTCTGGCCTTGGGCAAGGTGCGCCTGTACTGCCCCGAGACCAACGTCTGCGAAACCTGGACCAGCGACCACTGGGACGTCGGCCACCGCATGCGCCGCCACGACGCCTACGAGCGCTTCGTGGTGCACGAACTGGTGCCGCGCATCCGCCGCGACTCCGGCCGCCGCGACCTGGTGGCCATGGGCGCGAGCGTCGGCGCCATGTACGCGGTCAATTTCGCGCTCAAATACCCAGAGTTGTTCAGCCAGGCGGTTGGGTTCTCGGGGCGCTACAACGGTCGCTTCTTCACCGACGGCTGGGCCGACGACGGCGTCTATTTCAGCGACCCGCTGGCCTACGCCTGGAACCTCGACGGCGAGCACCTGCAGCGCGTCCGCGCCCAAACCCACGTGACCTTGGTGTGCGGGCGCGGCAACTTCGAGCAGACCTGCCTTGCCGAGACCGAAAAGCTGGCCAAGGCGCTGTCAGCCAAGGGCATTCCACTGTGGCGCGACATCTGGGGCAACGACGTGTCGCACGAGTGGGTGTGGTGGCGCCGGCAGATCCGCATGCACGTGGCCCGGCGTTCGCGCTAGACCGACCAGATGGCGCGGCCCGGCCGGGTGCCGTGTCGGCGTTCAGCCGGCCTTGAGCGTGTCGCGCGCACCCTGCACTGAACCGTCGGCTGCGACTTCGGTGACCAGGGCGCCCGCACCGGGATGGTCGCAGGGACCCAAGTTCGCGCGCATCAACGCCTTGCCCAGCACGGCCGGCCGCAGCCGTTCGGTGTGCGCGAGCCATGCCTGCCGCACGTCCTGGGGTACATCGTGGTCGGCCAGCACCTGCCGCAGCAGATGGGTTCGGCGGGCGAAATGGCCGCCCGTAATCGGATGACGGGCGTGGGCAGTAGCGATCGGCCGGCCCTCGTAGGGCACGTCGGCTCCCAACATCTGCGCCGCAAACTGCAATTCGAGGTCGGTCAGGCGCACGGGATCGACGCCAGCGAAATGGAAGCCGATCATCGGGTCGCGGCACAATCGGGCGACCAGATCCGCAACGATGGGGCGCAGACCGTCGAGGCCGCCCACCTTGCCCAGCATGCTGCGCCGCGCCGAACTATGCGAACCGGCGCCGCACCGCGACGGCCAGACCTACGGCGAACAGCGCGACGAGCCAGCCCGCGCCGGCCGGCCGAGGGCTCGCCGCGCACAAGCCGCTGCTGCCCGATGCATTGTTGGCGTTGGCCGTCACGCCGGTGCCGCCGGTGGCGCCGGTCTTGCCGCTGTCGGCCGCCGCGTCGCTCAGCGTGCCTGCCGTGTCTCCGCTGCCTGTGGGCGCCCCCCCGTCGGTCGCTGCCGCCGCGTCGCCGCCTGCCGTCGAGGTGTCGGCGGGGCCGCCACTGGACTTGCACGCCTTCTTGCCGGTGGACGAGTCGGTAAAGCAGATGCCGCCGCCCGGGCACGGACCGGGGCAGGTGCCGCCGCAGCCGTCGTCGTCGCCGCAGTTCTTGCCCGTGCACTTGGGAGCGCACGCGCTGCCGTCGGCCTTGGTGGTGTCGCCGCCCCCGCTCTGGCCCGGACATTCCTTCTCGAAGTCACCGCAGCAGTCGCCGTTGGCCGAGCACTCGTCGTCGCAGAAGCACCCGCCCTGCTGTGGCATCGGCGAACCGTCGGCCCACTTGCCAGCCCCGCCGCACGCGCCCTTGCAGGTGCCGGACCCGCACACGGCGTCCTTGTCCGCGCAGCAGTCTTTGTACTGCTTGCAGGCTTCGTCGCAGTTGCACTTGGCCGAGGCGCCGAGGTACTTGCCGCAGTTGCCCTTGCAGGTACCGCCGGTCGGGTCGTTGCACGACTTCCAGCCGCAGTCTTGCAGCGGGTCGAGCAGCTTTTTCAAGGCGTCCTGGATGGCCTGCGACGTCACGACCTTCTTTTGGCAATCGGCGTTGCCCTTGCATGCGGCGTAGGCGGCGCACACCTTGTCGGCCTTGCATGCCGCGGTTTCCTTGCTGCACTTGACGTCCCAGCAGGGGTTCTCGTTGAACGAAGATGGCCCCGTATCAGCCGTGCCCGTTTCGCCAATTGCAGCGTCGGTCTGCGAGACGGTGTCCGCCGTGCTCACTGCGTCACTGCCGGTGGCGTCGGCCGCCGCGTCCACTGAGCTACCCGAGTCGGTCAGGGCGGTCGCGTCTTCCGGCGGCGCGCTGCCGGCGTCTGCCGGTGGTGATTCTGCTTGGGCGGTCAAGGGGACTGCGCCCAGCCCCACCGCGAAAAGCGCGGCCACGAGGCGAGCGGAAAGCTGGGACATGGCGAAATGCTCCTGCGCCTGGGCGGGCGCTGCGAGGGATGGAGAGCGAGGGACGAGCCGGCCGCGGCGACGGGCGCCGGCAAGGGCGCGCAACATAGCCGAAACGGCGCACGTGGTGCAACACCCGGTTCGCCGCGCGATTCCGCCGGCCCGGCTACCTGAAGCGCTGCACCCACACCCCGTCGCTCGTCGCGTCGCCCGACCACGCCACCACGTAGGTGTCGGCCTCGGGCACGTAGGCAATGGCCCCGGTGACCGGGTAGGGCGCCGCGCTGTTGGCCAGTTCGACCGGAGGCCCGAGCGTCGCTCCCGGGTCGCCGGCACTGGTGATCGCCACCTTGCGCACCCGCAATTGCGCCTGGTCGGCGCCTTGGCCGTAGAGCCGTTCCACCACCGCGAGCTGCCCCGGCTTGCCCGCAGCCGCGGCCACGCGCGCGATGCCCGTCGCCAACGCCACATCCGCCGGCCCCAACACGGAGGCATTGAGCCCGATGCGGCGCAGTTTCAGGTCCGCGGCCGGCGCGAAGAAAAGGGCCGCGAATCCCGGGGGCGTCGACACCGCGAGCATCTGCGGCGCCGGCGGGTTGGCGGTCGAGCTGCCGAGGTCCTGCTCAGGGCCATTGGACGATAGCGTGTTGGAATACAAACGATAGCGCGTACCCTTGCCGGTCTGGCGCCAGATGACGCCTACGTTGGCATCCAGGCTCGCCACCGCCGGATTCGTCGCCGGCGCGGGAGCGAGCGTCACCAACTTCTCTGGCGCGCTCAAGTCATTGCCGTCCAGAATCGCCGCGCGCACGCCGGCCCCGGCCGGGATGCCCCAAACAGCGAGCCACCGCGAACTCGGCAACGACACCAACTGCGGCCGGCAATCGCCCCAGCACTCCTCCACGGCGACGGCCAGCACGTCGCCCACGGGCTTGTACGCGTCGTCCATCAGCTGCGCGCTAATCTGGTACGGCGAGGCCGACCCCTTGCCCGCCTTGCCCTCCCACACCGCAAGCGTCTTGCCCCCGGACGTCGCCACCGAGGCCTGTCCGAAAAAATCGCCCTTGGGCTTGGGCACCAGCGTCCCCTTGCCGTCGTCGACCAGGACGGCGGCGATCGCCTTGGCCACCAGCGGACTGAGCGGCGCCACCTGCCCGCTTTGCGCCTCGACCGCAGCCCGCGCGAAATCCGCCGTCGTCACATCGTGGATCGCGCGCCAGTGGACGATGGCATGTCCGCCCGGTGCCGCCGACACCGACACGCGACTGTGGTGGTCGCCGGTCGCCGTGAACTTCTGCGTCGTCGAGGTGGCTATCTGCAACCCGTCGTCCAGCAAGTCGATGCCAAAGGCCCCGTTGCGTTCGACGGCGAAGCTGCCCACCACCGGCACCAGACTCGCCGAGGTACCCAGGAACGTGCCGCGAAACCAGCCCTTGTCGGTCTGGTCCACCCAGATGCGGGCTTGCGGAATCTTGAGCTGCGTCCCGCCGAGGTCAGGCACCACCGCCAGCAATTGCAGCGCGCCCGAGGCAGGCGCCTTCTCGAGATCGAAGCTGTCGCCCGCGACGGCCACAGCCGGAAAGCGCACGGTCAACGTCAGGCCGCCCGCGCCGAAAGCCTTGCCCTCTAGTTTGATGGTGTCGTCGGCGTCCTTTTGGCGTTCCCCCTTGCAACTGCCTGAGGCCGTCGGCGTCGACAGCCGCAGGTGGCCGCCTGTGGCGTATTCCGAGGTGACCTTCCACTCGTTCGACTCGACACCGCCGATCGACGCCTTGAGGGTCGCGCCGCCGGGCCGCACCGCCACCAGGGCCATCGCGCCCGTCTTGGAGTCCTTGAACACCGCCAGTTTGGGTTGCGTCGCCGTGTCCGCTGCGAGCTTCGACCCGGTGGCCACGGTGGCCCCATCGACCGACCATGTCACGGCGTCGGCAGCCGTGGGCGCTCCGCTGCTGCCGTCGCTGCGGGTGACGGTGACCTTGAGCGCGAACCGCGATCCCACCGCCAGGGTGGCAGTGGCGGAAATCGCCAGTCCGGTCACCTGAGGACCCGCCGTCGCGTCGGTCGCGGCGGTGGCCGAATCGGGCGCGTCGACGTTCGGCGTGTCGCCTGCCGCTGCGCTGTCGGCCTTGGCATCGGCTGCAGGCAGCTTGACGTCGATGTGGAACAAGCCGCCGCCCGTGTCGGGGTCGTCGCCCGCAGGGCCAGGGCCGGCCGGTCCACAGGCGACGATCCACGCTGCGCAGGCCGCACACCACCACGGCAGGCAACGCGTCGGGGGCGGCAGGGACACTCGCACGAGCATGATCCAGCTTCACTTTCGGGCGCCTGGCCTGCTCGCCAGCGACCGCAACGGAGGGTGGGCGCGGCCCCGCGCGCGACGCGAAAGCATAGGGGTTTTGAACCTGCGTGGGAATTGCCGCGCAGTCACCCGAAGCGCCCGGCCGCAAGATCGCCCGCGATCGCCGTGCGTCGCAGCCCACCGGCGCCGTCCACAGTGGGCTCCGCGCCACGTTTCCCCACCCCACGCACGCTCCGCTCCGCGCGCTTGCGAGGAGGAATTCCATGCGCACGTTTTCGCTCGCCTTCCTGTTGGCCATCTCGACCGTCGTCGGTGCCAGCGCCTGCACCAACCACGCCACCTACGTCGCCGCCGATCAGGCCGCGCTCGGCAAGGTCGTCGTCTATCGCAACGGCGTCGCCTATTACGAGCGCAAAGCCTCGGTCGACGGCGACAAGCTGGCCATCGAGGTCCCGCAGGACAAGATCGACGACTTCCTCAAGTCGCTGACCGTCACCGACGCCAAGACCGGGCTGGCCCTGCCGATTTCGTTCCCGAGCCCCGGCCAGGCCAAGAACGGCAAGGTCGAGATGACCATCCAACTGCCCGACAAGGCGCACCGCGACATCGTGCTGAGCTACGTCACCGAGTCGCCGGCGTGGAAGCCAACCTACCGCGTCGTGGTCTCCGACACCGGCAAGGTCGACTTGCAGGGCTGGGCGATCGTCGACAACACCAGCGGCGAGGACTGGAAATCGGTGCAGGTCGGCGTGGGCTCCAGTTCGGCGCTGTCGTTCCGCTATGACCTGCACTCGATTCGGCTCGTCCACCGTGAAACCCTGCACAGCCAGGACAACTTTGCCAAGGCCCCCCCGCTCGGCGGCTCAGTGCACCGCGACGGACGCACCGAAGAAATGGTGCTGGCCGCCATGGACGACACCGACCTCGCCCGGCCCGAAGGCCATCCCGATGTGGCCGGCGACGTGGTGGCCAAGGCCTCCGCCGAAGCGGCCTCGCCCGCCAAGACGGGAGGGAGTCTCGGGGCCGCACGCCAGGTGCCGTCCTCGGCCATGAACAAGTACCGCGTCGCGCGCGCCGCGCCCCCGCCGGGCAGTCAGGCCAAAGACGAGGCGGCAGAAGACCGCAAGCTCGCGCAGTTGGCCGACCAGCTCAAGAAGGCCAAGCGCGACGTCGTCATCGAGGGCTATGCGCAGGCCGGCGAGTCCGAGGCTGCCGACAAAGCCTTGGATCGCGCCAACATCTTGCGCAATCAGCTCATCGAGCGCGGCGTGGCGCCAGCGCAGGTCAAGGCGATCGCGCGCGGCGTGGTGGCGGGACAGAAGGCCGGCGTGCGCGTCGTCGCGGCGCCCAGCGCGACACCCGAAGACGGCAAGCGGCCGTCGACCAACCCCGACGCGCCGCCGGTCGGCGAGAGCCACTTCGACAGCAAGACGCCGATGAACGTCGGCAAGGGCACGAGCGCGATGGTGGCCATCGTCCACGGCCAGGCGCAAGGCGAGGTCGTGTACCTGTACGACGCCGAGAGCCCGAACGGCGACGCCCGCTTCGCCTTCAAGTCCGTGCGCTTCAAGAACCCGACCGGCAGCACCCTCGAAAGCGGGCCGATCACGGTCTACGGCAACGGCCGCTTCATCGGCGAGGGCATGGCCGACCCGATCCCGCCCGGGGCGACGGCCGTGGTGCCGTTCGCGCTCGATCGCCAGGTGGTGGTGGACCGCGAGGGCTCGACTGGCGATCGCATGTCGCAACTGGTCAAGCTGAACCGCGGCGTGATGACCGCCGAAGTCCAGCACGTGCGCACCACCCGCCTCAAGGTGGCCAACCGCAGCCACAAGGCGACGACGGTTCTGGTGCGCCACAACACCCCCAAGGGCTGGGCCATCAGCAAGGGACCCAAGGCCGTCGAGCAGTACGCCGAATCGCGCCTGTTTGCCCTCGACGTGCCGGCAGGCGAGTCACGCGTCTTGGAGATTGAGGAGTCCACGCCACTGGTCCGCACCGTGGACTTGCGGACCCCGGTCGGCGTGGATCTGGTGCGCGTCTACCTCAAGACCGCCAAGGAAAGCCCCAAGATTGACGCCGCCATGCAGCGCCTGCTCGGCCTGTTCGACGACATGGCCAAGGCCGAATCGCAGATTGCGCATTTGCGCGAGCGCGGCGACGAGTACCGCGTGCGCATGGACGAATTGCACAACCAGATCTTCAGCCTCAAGGCGGTCAAGACCGGCGGCACGCTGATGGCCCACCTGCAGACCAAGTTCAAGGAGATGAGCGAGCGGGTCCAGCAGACCACCATCGACATCGTCGGCGCCCAGGAGAAGCTGATGCTGGCGCGCGTCAAGTTCCAGGACGAACTGGCTGAACTGTCGCTCGACAACCGCGACAGCAAGCCTGCGATGGCGGCAATGGCCAAATAGGTGGAAGGCATGGAGAATCCTGCCTGCTCGCCAACCCGGGCCGTTGCGCGCTAGACTGCCGGCCCCACCCGGCGCGCAGGGCCATGGCCGACCGAGAACAAGCACCCGCATCGACACGCCGCGATCGCATCCGTGCGCTGGTGCCGTGGGCTGGCGCCGCCCTGCTCGTTGGATTGTTCGCGGCCACCACCAACTGGCCCAAGATGTGGGCGGCGATGCAGCAGGCGCAGCTCCTGCCGTTCGTGCTGGCGCTGTCAGCGATCTCCGCCGTCGTGTGGGTGTACGACAGCCTGTGCCTGTTGTGGCTGGTGCGCCGCACGCTGGGGGACCAAGGCCAGACTGGCGCTGACCGTTTGCGCGAGTTGCTTCCGCTCAAGGCCGCGTCGTACCTCATCAACATGCTCAACTACCACGCCGCAGCGTTGGGCATGGCGTTCTTGCTGGCCCGGCGCAAGCAGGTCCCCTTCCTGCAGGCGGCAGGCGCGCTGGCCCTGCTAAGCATGATGGACATCCTGACGGTGACCGCGATGTCGATGGTCGGCGTGTGGCTGGCGCCCGAGTTCTTTGGGCCGCATCCCGAGTTGCAGGTGTTCCTCAAGGTCGTCGCGGTGATCGTGTTCACCGGCGCGCTGGCGAGCGTTTTGGTGCTGCAGTCCGACATCGACGTCGCCATGCTGCGCAAACTGCGCGCGTGGGCCCCGCTTCGGCCACTGGCGGCGCTCAAGCCACTGCGCATGCTGGAGGGCGTAGCGTTGCGCGCCGGCCTGCTCGGGCTGTACACGTTTTCGGTGTGGTGGCTGGTGCAGTTCTTTGGGATGGTTCCTGATTTCGGCAGGTTGTGCGTGGCCATGCCGATCGTCACCGTGGTCGGCACGCTGCCCATCAGCGTGTCGGGTGTCGGAAGCACCCAGGTGTTGATGCGCAGCTTCTACGCGCCGTTCGTGCAAGATGGCCGCGACCCGGCCGCCGTGGTCGACGCATTCAGTACGCTGTACATCTTCTGCGGGGCAATAGTGCGCTTGGTCATCGCCGCGCCGTTCTTTCGCGCCATCGCGGCCGAACTCAAACAGCGACCGAACGCCTGACCGCGACAGCCGAGGTACCGATTGGAAGCCCAACTGCAAGAATGGCTCAACATCTGCGTGCGCCTGGTGCACGTGGTCGCCGCCATCATGTGGATTGGCGACTCGTTTCTGTTCATGTTCCTGGACAAGAGCCTCGAACCGCCGCGCGAGCCGCACAAGGGCGACGTACTTGGCGAGATGCACATGACCCACGGTGGCGGCTTCTACCAACTGGTCAAGCGCAGGTCCCTGAGCCAAGAAGAACTGCCGCCAACGCTGCATTGGTTCATGTGGGAGTCGTACACCACCTGGATGTCCGGCTTCACCCTTCTGGTGGTCGTCTACTACATGGGCAACGCAGCGCTGCTCATCGACCCGAACGTGTTGCAGGTGACGCCCTGGCAGGGGGTCGGGCTGTCGCTCGGCCTGCTGGTCGCAGGTTGGGTGGTGTACGACCGGCTGTGTGAGGCGCTCGGCCATGTGCCCGTCGTCCTGGCGGTCGTGTGCGCGGCGCTCGTGGTCGGCGCTGGGTTCGGGCTTTTGCAAGTGTTCAGCCCGCGCGGGGCCTTCATCCACGTCGGCGCGATGATGGCGACGTGTATGTCGGGCAACGTGTTTTTCCGCATCATCCCCGGCCAGAAGCGCATGTTGGCGGACACGCTCGCCGGCCGGCCCGTGGACATCTCGTTCGGCGCCAAGGCCAAGACGCGCTCAACGCACAACCACTACATCACCCTGCCCGTGCTGCTGACCATGATCAGCAACCACTTTCCATCGCTATACGGCAACGACCATGCCTGGATCGTCCTGGCGTGCCTGCTGGTATTCGGTGGCGGACTCAAGTACCTGATGAACTTCAAGGGCAAATCGCACCCGGCGCTCATCGCCGCCACCGTGGTCAGTCTGGGTGGCATCGTCGGCCTGACCGCCCCTGCCGCGGATGCAAGCGCCGAAAAATACGCAGATGCTCCAGACGTGCCGTTCGCGCGCGCTTGGGAAATCGTGCAGGCCCGCTGCAGTTCCTGCCATGCTCAACGGCCGGCCAATCCCGCATTCCCGGTTCCCCCCAACGGCGTCGCCCTGGATACCGCAGAAGCCGTTCAGCGCCACGCGCCGCGCATCTTTGCCCGCGCCGTCTCGACCCGCACCATGCCGCTCGCCAACCAGACCGGCATGACCGACGCCGAGCGCGACCAACTCGGTGCGTGGTTTGCCAAGGGCGCACGGGCTGGCGATTACGACAAGGCGCTGGCCCCGCAGCCGGCCGCCTCCGCCGCGCCACCGGCCCAAGGGTCGCCCGCCGAACAAGCCAAGGCTTTGTATGCCCAACGCTGCGTTTCGTGCCACGGCGCCACCGGTCGAGGAGACGGACCCGCTGCGCAGGGCCTGCCAGTCAAGCCCCGCGATTTCGCCGACAAGGCCTGGCAGGCGAGCGTCGACGACGCGCTCGTGACCAAGGCCGTCGTGCAAGGTGGCACGGCCATTGGCAAAAACTCCGCGATGCCCCCCAACCCGGACCTCGCCGGCCAGGCGGCGGTGGTGGCTGAGCTGGTCAAGCTGTTGCGCGGGATGGCCGCGCCCTAGTTCCGCCAGCATTTGTCAACGATTTCAACTGTCTGAACAATGGGGGGGATCGTCCGAGGGGCTGTGTCCGACTTCCGTCCGGCCCGTGTCCGCCCCCTTGTCGGCGATGGCGGGATCCGCAGGGTTGCCGTCCACGGCCATGGAGGTTTTCAATGCAGATCATGGATCTGAACAAAGGGGGGGTATGATTTTCCGCAGCACCAGAGTGGTGTCCGAAGGCAGGGTGGCGGCGGCGGACGTCGTGGTCCACGGCGAACGGGTCGTCGAAGTGGCGCCGCACGGTTCCCGGGCCGGCGAGACCCTCGATCTCGGGAACCTGGTCTTGTCGCCTGGCGTCGTCGACTGCCACGTGCACATCAACGAGCCGGGCCGCACGGAGTGGGAGGGCTTTGCCAGCGCGACCCAGGCGGCCGCGGCGGGCGGCATCACCACCGTGGTCGACATGCCGCTCAACTGCATTCCCGCCACCGTGTCGCGAGCGGCGGCAGAGCAGAAGCGCGCGGCGCTGCAAAGGCAGTTGCAGGTCGACGCGGGCTTTTGGGGCGGCGTGGTTCCTGGCAATGTCGCTGAACTCGCGGGGTTGCGCGCGTTCGGTTGCGGCGGGGCCAAGTGTTTCACGTGCCCGAGCGGCGTCGACGAATTTCCGCACGTTGCGCGCGCCGACCTCGAAGAGGCTCTGCCGGTCATGCGGGATCTCGGTCTGGTGCTGCTGGTGCACGCCGAAGCTCCAGGTCCCCTGGAGGCCGCGGAAAGGGCGGCGGCGGGCGGCGACGTGCGCGACTACGCGACCTATTTGCGGTCGCGCCCTGATGAGGCTGAGATCGAGGCCATCTCGATGGTCATCGAACTGTGCCGCAAGCACCGCGCGGCGGCTCACATCGTGCACCTGTCCACTGCGCGCGCGCTGCCGATGCTGGCGCATGCCCAAGCCGAAGGCGTGCGCATCTCTGCCGAAACCTGTTTGCACTACCTGACGTTCTGCGCCGAGGAAGTGCCGGCCGGGGCGACGTGTTTCAAGTGCGCACCGCCGATCCGCGACCGCGCAAACCGCGAGGCGCTGTGGCAGGGGCTGCGCGACGGAGTGCTCGCGCTGGTCGTGTCGGACCACTCCCCGTGCACGCCGCAACTCAAGCGCACCGAAGTCGGCGATTTCATGGCTGCCTGGGGTGGCATCGCCGGCTTGCAACTCGGGCTGACCGCCTTATGGACAGAGGCTTCGCTGCGCGGATTCGGCGTAGCAGACCTCAGCCGCTGGAATGCGGAGAACACCGCGCGGCTCGCCGGCCTCGACCATCGAAAAGGCCGCATTGCCGAGGGGTTTGACGCCGATCTCGTCGTCTGGGACCCCGAAGCCGAGGCGACGATCGCGGCAGCCGCCCTGCACCACAAGCATAAGCTCACGCCCTACGACGGTCGGGTGCTGCGCGGTGTCGTCCTGCAAACCTGGGTGCGGGGCGGCATCGCGTGGCAGCGCGGCAAGGGCTTTGGCACTTCCCGCGGGTCGTTCGTGCCCGCGGCACAGAAGTGACAAAGAATCAACGTCTTATTGCGCCAGGCCGCGTTCCTCGCCCGCGCTCCAAGCTGCCTATTGACAGCCCCATTCGATGCGCGTACCGTGCTGCGCCCCAAAAAAGACCGCGGCCGTGTCGCGGTGGAGGCGGCCATGACCGACGCCCAAGCCAATCCTTCCGGCGGCCCAGCCCTCGCGGGACCGCGGCCCAGCCGCGGGCCGAGCGGACTGCTCGAAGGACAGGTCGAACGCCGCAACGCCCATCGCGCCGCCGTGGACCTGTTCGTGCAAGAGCGCGACGGAGAGCGCCTTTTCGTCCACCCGGCCACCAACCTGTCGTCCACGGGCATTTTCATCGAGAGCCACAGCTACTCGCTGCGCAACGCCTTGGAGCGCAAGTACATCGACCTCGAGTTTGCGCTGCCCGATGAGGAGGCGATGATTGCCGTGCGCGGCGAAGTCATCGGGGCCCGCCGCACCCGGGGATTCGCCCATGGCCTCGCCATCCGCTTCCTCAATCTGCGCGAGGTCGACCGCGGCCGCATCGAAGCCTTCGTGACCCGCAAACTCGCCGAGGGCGCAGGCGAGGGTCCGCTGAGCGAAGCCGCGCCAACCTGATGGTCGGACCTTGCCGCCACCGCCCGCCCTCCCCACGTCCCTGCCAGGTCCGCCTCCGTGACACAGTCCTCCGCCACCGCTGACCCCGCCGGCCAGCCCCGCGCCGTTCTGGGGGTCCTGGGCGGCAGCGGCCTGTACGACATGCCCGGCCTGTCAGGTGTGCGCGAACACGCGCTCGACACGCCATTCGGGCCGCCGAGCGACGCCCTCATCGAAGGCTGGGTCGGCGAGACACAGCTTTTCTTTTTGCCCCGCCACGGCCGCGGCCACCGCCATACGCCGAGCGAAATCAACTACCGCGCCAACCTGTGGGCGCTCAAGAAAGTGGGCGTCACGGACATCGTCTCGGTGTCCGCCGTAGGTTCGATGCGCGAAGACATCGCGCCCGGCGATTTGGTGATCGTCGACCAATTCATCGATCGCACCGTGTCGCGGCCGCGTACGTTCTTCGACCGCGGCTGCGTGGCCCACGTCGGTTTCTCGGACCCGGTCAGTCGCAGGGTCTGTGCGGCGCTCGAGCAAGCCTGTGCGCGCCTGGGCCTGCGCCACCACGTCGGCGGTGCGTATGTGTGCATCGAGGGCCCCCAGTTCTCGACGCGCGCCGAATCGCTGACCTACCGGACGTGGCCCAACGTGGCCGTCATCGGCATGACCAACCTCCCCGAGGCGCGGCTGGCGCGCGAGGCCGAGATCCCCTACGCCACGCTGGCTCTGGCCACCGACTACGATTGCTGGCACGACGGCCACGACGCGGTGAGCGTGGATCAGGTCATCGCGGTGCTCAAGGCCAACGTCGCCAACGCCCAAAAGGTGGTGCGTGCGGTTGCCGAGGCGCCCCCCCGCGGCCCGGACGCGGCGCTGGATGCCCTGCGCTTTGCGGTGATGACGCGCCCGGACCTCATCCCAGGCGAGGCGCGCACCCGCCTGGCCCTTTTCCTCGACAAGTACCTCGGACCGGCCTGACCGCCCACGGAAGGACACCATGAACCTGCTCGTTGTCGGCTCGGTGGCGTACGACTCGGTGCAGACCGCCCACGGCAGCGTCGACCGCGCACTCGGCGGTTCGGCCACCTTCTTTGCGCTCGCCAGCTCCCTGTGGGCGCGCACCCACATCGTCGCAGTGGTCGGCGACGACTTCCGGCAAAGCGACCTCGAGCGCCTGCACCAGCGTGGCGTCGACATCACCGGGATCGAACAGGTGCCCGGCCAGACGTTTCGTTGGGGGGGCGTGTACAGCCAGCACTTCGAGACGCGCACGACGCTTTTCACCGAACTCAACGTCTTCTCCAACTTCAACCCACGCATCGGCCCAGCGGGCGCGGTCGCCGACTGCGTGTTCTTGGCCAACATCCACCCCGACTTGCAACTGTCGGTGCTCGACCAGTGCAACCGCCCGCGCTTCGTGGCGCTGGACACCATGAATTTCTGGATCGCTGGCGAACGACCGAGCCTGGAGCGGGTGTTGCGCCGCGTGGACTGCGTGTTCGTCAACGACGAGGAAGCCTATGCGCTTTCTGGAGTCGGCAACCTGAGCCTCGCCGCCCGCCGCATCCACGCCATGGGCCCGCGTACCGTGATCATCAAGCGCGGCGAGCACGGTGCGGTCCTGTTCTGTGAAGGCAAGGCCCAGCAGATGCCCGCGGTGATGCTCGACGACGTTGTGGACCCGACGGGCGCGGGCGACAGCTTTGCCGGTGGCTTCATGGGGTACGTTGCATCGCAGCCGCACATCGACACCCGCACGCTGCAAGCAGCCGTCGTGGTCGGTACGTTGACGGCCAGCTTCGCCGTACAGGGCTTCAGCGTGGACCGGCTCGAAACGTTGACCATCGACGATCTCGCCGTCCGCTACGACGCGCTCGTCGCCAACCTGCTGCCCGCTACAGTCGAGTGGTCGCGCTTGCGCAATCAGGTTCGCCCCGTTGCCGTGGGCGTCGCTTGAACTGGGCGCCGCGTTCGTTCAGGGTGCACGCGGCAGATCGAGGAACACGATGGCAATGACCCCACCGCCGCCCAAGTGGCTGGATTTGTTGGCCACGCCCCAGGTTTCGCAGACGATGGGCAAGCTGGTCGGCGCGCGTGCGCCCAAGCCCATCCTCAAGGCGGCCATCCGCACGTTTGCCCGGGCCTACAAGGTGGACCTGGACGAGGCCGCGGAGCCCATCGAGTCGTTCGACACCTTCCAAGCGTTCTTCACCCGCAAGCTCAAGGCGGGCGCACGCCCGGTGGAACAGGCAGCCGACGTGTTGCCGTCGCCGGCGGACGGCGTGCTGAGCGCGTTTGGCACCTTGGAGTCGAGCACCCTCATCCAGGCCAAGGGCGTCGAATACACCCTCGACGCGCTGCTCGGCGGCAGCGACGACGCTGACCCCTACCGCAACGGCTGTTATGCCGTCGTGTACCTCGCGCCCAACAACTACCACCGCGTCCACACACCCTGGAGGGGCACTGTGGCACGTTGGCGGTACCTGCCTGGCGCGCTGTATCCCGTCAACCAGATGGGCCTGCGCCACGTGCACGGCCTTTTCGCCCGCAACGAGCGCATCGTCGGCCACTGCGAAACCGAGTTCGGCCCGGCAGCGCTGGTCATGGTCGGGGCAACCTGCGTCGGGCACATGCGCGTCGCGTTCACCGACCTTGCGTGCAACGAAGGGCATCCGGGGTCGGGGCTGCGGCCTTGTGCGCCGCTGTTGGCCACCGAGCGCGGCGACGAATTCGGCGTGTTCGAAATGGGCTCGACCGTGGTGCTGGTGATGCAGCGCCGCGATTTGCGTCCAGCGCTTGCGGTGCCGTCGCCCATCCGCATGGGCGAAGCGATGTTGCGCGCAGCGGACGCGTGAAGTGATGCCCGAACCCGCTTCACCTCCGGCATGGGCGTTGCAGCCGCTCGCCGTCATCGACACCGAGACCACAGGCCTGTACCCGGCGGCAGGCGACCGCATCATCGAGGTCGCAGTCATTGCCTTCGACGGCGGGGCGGTGTCCGATCGTTGGAGCACGCTGGTCGACCCTGGCAAGCCGTTGGAGCCGGACGTCACGCAACTGACCGGCATCCGGCCCGAGGACGTGGAAGGACAGCCGACATTTGCCGAAATCGCCCCGCAGTTGCTCGACAAGCTCAAGGGCCGGGTGCTCGTGGCCTACAATGCCAGTTTCGACCGCACGTTCCTCTTGCACGAATTCGGCCGGGCCAGCCGCAAGTTGCCGCAGGGTGCCCGCTGGCTCGATCCGCTGGTTTTCGCCAAGGAACTGCAAAAGGGCCAGAGCGGCCACAAGCTCGGCGCGGTCGCCAAGCGCCTCGGCATCGCGCTCGAAGAGGCCCACCGCGCCGCCGCCGACGCCGAATGCGCGGGCTGGGTCCTACAGAAACTGGCGTGCCTGCTCTCCGACGATTTCGCGGTGGTACTCGACCAGCACGAGAAATGGGAGGCCACCCAGGAGGCCGAGCGCCAGGTCTGGAAAGGCAGGCAGCATCGCGCGCAGGGCCGCGGGAGCAGCCACGCCCTGGGCCACGCCGACGCCGACCTGCCGGTCAACGCCCTGGGACCCGCATACCCATTTGGTGATGAGCTCGACCCGGTGCGCGCCCTCTACGGCCGTCGCGGTTGACGTTCGCGGCGTCCGGTCGCGCTATTGGCATCCCGCCACCGACTTGCTGGTCCCGCCGCCGCAGGTCAGGCTGACGCTGCCGCTGACCGTGCAACTTCCTTCACAGGTGATAGTGCAGCTTCCGGCCGTGCATGCCACGTTGGAGCCGGCGCCGACCGAATGCGTGCAGCTCTTGCCGCCGCAACTGACATTGCAGCCGGGGCCGCAGGTGCCGGTGCACGTCGCACCGCTGCTGCATGCGAAATTGCAGCCGCTGGTCGCGGCGGTGCAGGTGTCGAAGCTGCAGGTTTGGTTGCTCGGGCAGGTGCAGTTGCCGCCAGCGCACACGGTGGCCTCGCACGCGCCAAGCGCGAGGATCGCCGCACAGCACGCAGCCGCGACCATCTGGGTCTGAATCATGACGTTGAACCCGTTGGCCGCACGAATCGCGGCGACAGCGATCGTCGGCGCGTGCCCATGGGCTGTCAAATGCGCACGCCGCCCCAACGCCTGTGCCTGTCACGCAGTTGTCCGCGCGCCGGAGGCCGCTGGGGCAGCCGATCAGGCCGGCCGGCGTACCAAGCGCCAGCAACGGTGGACGGACCGATTGCGGTAGTCGATGGGCACCGTCCGCGCCGTCATTTCCGCCACATCGGCCGGCAACCCGTCCAACTGCGGCACGAATCGCTGGTGGTTGGCGCTGAACCACAACACGCCGCCGGGTGCAAGCACTGCCAGGCACGCAAGGATCAGGTCTCGGTGGTCGCGCTGCACGTCGAACGCGCCTTCGGGTCGGTCGGAAAACGACGGCGGATCGCAGACCACGACGTCCAAGGGGCCACCCTGCCGCGCGCGCCAGTCGAGCCATGTCCGCGCATCCACTTGTGCGGTGACGTGCGCCGGGCCGGCAAGACCATTGAGTACGAGGTTGTCGGCGAGCCAAGCGAGGTAGGTGGGACTGGTGTCGACACTGACCGTGGCGGCGGCCCCGGCGTGGGCCATGGCGACCGTAAAGGCGCCGGTGTACGCAAACAGGTTGGCGCAACGGCGCCCCTGCGATTCGGCGGCCACCAGCCGTCGCGTTTCGCGGTGGTCGGCAAAAAGCCCGGTATCGACGTAGTCGTCGAGATTGACCCAGAACCGCAACGGCCCTTCGCGAATGGCCCACCGTTCCGACGCGTGGCCGAGCTTGCGGTACCGTTCACCGGCTTGTGGGCGCGTGCGCCTCACCCGCGTGTGAACCCGGTCGGCGGGGACGTCCAGCGCGCGGGCGGCTGCTGCTGCGAGCGACGGCAGCCAGTCGGGCAAATCGCGGGTCTGGGCGCGCGCGTACTCGGCCACGACGAGGTGGCCCGCATACCAGTCCGCCACTGCGCGTATTTCCGGGATGTCGCGGTCGTACAGGCGGAAGGCCTCGATGTCGCGCCGCGCGAAACCGGGCGCCAGCCGCGCATGGTTGCGGCGGACCCGATTGGCGAACATCTCGGCTTGGCGAGCAATCAGCGATGCGTTGGGATCTGCCAAGGCGTCAAGGCCAACCGACTGCGCGGTCGTGCGACCGGCAACTACAACGACTTGAGGTATTCGATCAAGTCGGCGCGCTCGGCGCTGCTCAGCTTGCTCGCGTTGCCCATGCCGGGCCGCGCCAACACGGCTTCGAGCGTCGCCGCACTGCCATCGTGGAAATAGGGAGCCGTGTGCCACAGGTCGCGAAGGCTCGGCGTATCGAACCGGCCAGCCGACATCTTGACCTCGGAAAACGACGAAGACCCCGCAAAGGAGGCCGCGATCTTGTCACCCGTCGCGGCGGTGCCGACGTCGTGCGAATTGCCGTCGACGCCCACGCCGCCCAGGTGGCAACTGCCACAAGCGACGTCGGCCCGGTTGAAGATGTCCTTGCCGCGCGCTTGGGCCTGGGTCAGTTCGCCGCTCGGCAACCGATGCGGGTTCGGCGGCCCCTTGGGAAGGCCGACGAGCAAGAACTGCTCAAGCGACGCGAGTTCGGCCTGCGTCAGGCCGGCGCCGCCCATGCGGTGCACGGTCTTGACCATGTTGTGCTGGAGGTCCCCTTCCGAGCCTTTCCAGTTGAAGGGCGCCGTGCCGTCGAGCCGGCCTGCCAACGACGGGGTCTGCCGCGGGCCCTCGGCGACCATCCACACCAGCTTGTCTTCGCCGCCGTCGGCGTGGCAGGTGGCGCACGCAAACACCCCATCCTTGGACAGGTTGGCGTTGCCAGCGAACGTGAAGGTGCGACGACCCAGGCGCGCGGCTTCGGGCAGCGTGTCGGCGCCGTATGCGACCTGGTCGACGGCCGCGAGTTCGACCGGTGGCGCTTCCGTCAGGCTGCCTGGTGCGGCGCCCTTGAGCCACGGCCCCAGGTCGAACCTGCTGACTGCGACCTGGTGGGTGTCCAGCGTGTAGGCGAACCGGCCGTCGTCGCTGAATGCCACCGCCGCCGGTGCGTGGCCTGACTTGAGCACGCCGGCCTCGACCGCCGCGCCGCCTTGCAGGCTCGGCGGCGTGTGGATCAGGAGCACGTTGTCCGTCCCGGTGGCCGGCACCGCGGCCAGCAAGCGCGACGGGTGGATGGCCACGTCGGCGGGTTGGTCGAAGCGCGCGGCCAGTGCTGGTGCGCCAGGCGACGGCCGAAACGGAGTGCCCGCGATTTCGCGCGCGGGCGCCACCGACCCCGGTCGTACCGCCAGCACGCTCGGCTCGATCGGCCGGCGCGGGCCGTCATTGCACTTGGCCTTTGCGGCCCCTCCGTAGCCACCGGACGAACTGCCGGTCTTGGATTTGCTCGGCACGTTGGCGGCGGTGATGTCTTCGAGCGTACCCGGCGCGGCGACCACGCGCGCGGCCAGCAACTGGTCGCCCGCGGGTTCCCAGGCTGCGCCCAAGGTGCGGCGGGCTTTGCGATTGCCATCCGGGCACGCGCTGACCATCGACGACCCGCTGGTGACCAGTGGACCGGCGACCTTGGAGGGCTCGAGCGACTCGGAGTTGCTCACAAAGCGCCGCACGCTGCCGTTGTCGAGGGCGACGATCAGGTGCTGGCCGCCCACTGCGATGGCCGTCGGGGTCGCCTCGAGCGTCGAAATGTGCTGTTTGCCGGTGGCCAATTCGACGGCCACCAGTTGCTTCTTGCCGCCCAGGATGGCGTACAGGCGCGAGGCCTCGGGGTTGAGGGCGAATCCGCGGGGCTCCAGGCCCACTGCGATGGCCTTGGGCGAGTCCAGGAGCGGCGCCTCGGGCACGCCGCTGGGGCCGAACGCCAAGATGGCGTCGCCTTGGCGCGGAGCCACATAGACGGTTCCGTCCGGACCGACCGTGGCCCGTTCCGGCGAACCTGCCACGGGCAAGGTCTGCACGACCTGCAGCGGCGCCTGGCGCATGACCACCAGCGCGTTGCGGTCGCGATCGGCGATGTACAGGTAGCCGCCCTTGCCGACCATCGCGTGGCTGCTGGTCCACTGCTTGGGCGCGTCCGCTTGGTTGCGCTGCATCGGTGCCAGGACGTTGCCCGTCACCTGCGCGACCTGGGTGGCGACGACGTCGGCCGGCAACGGGCCATGGATTGTCGCCACGCCGGACCCCGTGTCGATTTCGCAGCCCGCCTGCAGCGCGACCGCCGAGGCTGCCAGCCACAGCCCGCAACTGAACTTCGAGGTTGTCTGAGTATTCATGTGCCCCCCTGCCGCGCCGAAAACTACCGATTGCCGGCGCCGCCTGCAAGGCCGCAACGCCGTCGCACGGCCAGTGCTTCAGTTCGCGGAGCGGTGCGTCACGGCGCGCCGACGGGCACGGTCGGGATGATGAAAACTGCCTGCTTGGTCTGCGGTTTGGCTTGGCTGTCCTGGACTTGGGCAGCGAAGAAGAAGCCCTTGAGGGTCAGCTGCGACAATGGAACCTTGAATTCGAGCACCTGCGAGGCGTCCGTCACCGCGCCAGACAGGGCACCGTCCTTGGCCAGCGCCAAGCCATTGGGCAGCCCGGCATTGGGCAGAAAGTTCTTGACCATCCCGGGCAGTGGCGTTTCGCTCCAGGCGTACGGTTTCTTGCCGCCCTTGGCCTGCAGCTTGGCGTTGTACGGCACCGGCACCTTCTCGACCACGAGGATGAGCGGCAGCACGATCACCTTGGTCAGGATGAGGTTGAGCGACTGGTCGCCGACGATCTCCAAAGGCGCCAACTTGACCGGCAAAACCAGCGCCTTGCTCGCCACCAAGGGCGCGTCGCCGTTGTCGAACACCTTGACATCGAAGGGGTAGTCGCCTTCGCCCTGCGGGACGCCCGCAAGGGTGCCGTCGGACCCCAGGCTCAGGCCCACCGGCAGCTTGCCAGCCGCAACGCCCCAGAAATAGGGCGGTTTGCCCCCCTGCGCGCCCAGCGCAAGGGAATAGGGCTCGCCGTCCGTGGCTGCCTTGAGCGGTGAGGCCGAGGTAACGACGAGGCCGCCGGCCTTGACCTCGAGCGCGAGGGTAGCGATGGCCTTTGCGCCGTGCTTGTCCTGCACCTGCGCGCCGAACGTGAAAGCGCCCGCGGCCTGTGGGACGCCTTCGATCGCGCCCGGTGGTTGCAGCGTCAGGCCCGCCGGCAGCGCGCCCTGGACCAGCGACCAAGCGTACGGCTGCGTGCCGCCCTTGGCCTCGAGTTCGGCCTTGTAGGGCGTTCCGACGAGCCCAGCGGGCAGCGCGGTTGTGACGGCTTGCAGAGGCGCCGCCTGGCAACTGCCCTGCAGGCACGCCAAGCCCCCCGCGCACGGCGCATCTGCGGTGCACTGAACGCATTGGCCGTCGCTGCACAGCAACTGGCCCGTGCACGGCGACTCCACGAACCCCGTGCCCTGGTCGTTGCAGACCCAGCGCGATCCGCCCTTGCAACCCGCCGAGCCGGGGGGACAACCGGCCTTGACGGCTACGTCGGTCGACTGCCCGTCAAAGCTGGACCCGGCATCGACGACCTTGTCCCTGACCGCCGCGTCGTCACACGCGACCGCGCAGCAGAGCAGGGCGAAGGCGAAACGACGGCGCGTCACCGGTGTCGCCTCACGGGCACTTCGCGCCAGCGGCTACCCAGTCGAAGATGGCCTTCTTCTCGTCTGCCGTCAGCGGTGGCATGCCTTTTTGCGGCATCTTGCCCGCTTCGATCTGCGACTTGATCGCCGGCGACTTGGTCGCGCTGCTTGCGCAGTTGTCGGCCTGGAAGAAGAGCTTGGCATTGGCATTGTGGCACGTGGCGCATTTGCCTTTCATGGCCGGCTCCGCGTTGGCCCAGGTGCCGCCCGGATTGGCTGCAGTATCTGCCGCAGTCGCGTCCGCGACCACCGCCGTGTCGCCACCCGCGGTCGTGTCCGCGCCACCTGTGGTGTCGCCTCCGCCCGCCGTGGTGTCGGCTCCGTCGGTCGCGGCCGATCCGTCGGCGCCGGTGATCGCGTCGCCGCCGCCTGTCGTGCCACCGGTCCCGCCGGTTCCGCTGCTGCTGGTACATGCCGCCATTGCGGCCAAAAGGAACATCGCTGCCAGTGCCTTGTTCATGCCCCGAATCTCCTCGATGAGTGCTGGCGCTCTGCCGTTTCCGGCCGACCAGTGGACGCGCCGACGGAACTGCCCTGCCCGACGCAGGGGCGCATCCTACCCGCGTTTTCACAAATTCCAAATGTGCCACGCACCGCCGGATGCCTTCGATCGGGCCCGAGGTGCGCAATCTCCTGTTGCCGCAAGGCGCCGTCGGGATTCCTGCGCTGAGTTGGCATGTTAGAGGGTGTATTCAAAATATGCCGGATACGAGGGTCAGGAGGCGACCGGAAGGCGAGGCGCGACGCGGCGACGGACTGAGGCGTGCTTCGGGCACGCCGCAGGGAGGGAGCAACGAGCAACGATGCGTGCCGGGATGCATCCTGAGCCGCAATCGGCGTTCTTTTGAATACACCCTGTTAGGCGCGCGCACGGTTACGAATCCACCTGCGCTGCGCGCATCTTCTCTGCGACCGGGCCGACTTCGATGGGCGACAGGTCGGCGCGCAACCGGAAGCGCGGTCCTGCCTTCCACTGGCTCCAGTCGCGCGCAGGCGACCCCGCGTGGGTCAGGTGGCAGATGCTGCCGAAGCGAAAAGTGCCGCCGGTCGCCATGTCGCGGGTTCCGTCCATCGTACAACTCACGGGGCTGTCGGGCACGGCGCCGCTGGGCCACAAACCGGGCCTGAGGGTCAGCGTCATTTCGCACGACCGCATGTCGGCGTCGGCGAGATTCCAGTTCATGCCTGCCACGCCCAATTGGCCGTTGGGGCGCACCGCGAGCAGCGGGGCCTGCATCTGGACCGCCAACTGCCGCACTTTGGGCCACTCGGGAATGTCGCCGTGGTCGCGCGTCTGCAAGGTCACGCAGCCCGGCACCGACACGCTGCTGAACAGCTTGTCCTGCCCCGTTTCGACAGGCACATCGTCCGGCGGCAAGCCCCACAGGCGGCTGCCCAGCCTGACCTTCCAGTCCTTGGCGGACCACCACCGCGCGACGAAGGTATACGGTCCCTGGTAGCCCGGCCGCAGGCCGGTGATGTGCACGTTGAACACCATCAGAGCGATCGCGCGGACGCGAACCACGGCCATGGGCAGCAGTGTCCAGTTCGACGGGTTGGTGCGGATGTATGCGACGCAAATCGGAGTTGTGCCATCCGGCGCAGTGGGCGATGCCCGCACCTCCAACGAGTCTGGCAAAAGCGCCCGGACCAGACGTGAGGGCGCATTGTGGACAGCCACGGTGCAGTCGAGCGCGCCGATGAAATGCGAAAAGCCGGGGTCGCGATGGGCCATGGACGTGGTCGTTTCCGGGGGCGGCGCCTGCGGTGGATCGGGGCGTATGGGTTGCCGGAACCGCCACAATCGGCGCAACAAGACTGCGCGCCCAAGCCCGTGCAGCGATCTTGCCGTGCTACGGCGGATACATCAAGTACCGAGCGCGGATCTGCGCGAACCCGTCCAGGTCTTTCTGCCAGGCGGCCTCGATGTGCGTCCACGGCTTGTGCGCCCGCAGGTCCCGCAGGACGTCGTCGTTGCCCCAAATCATGCCAAAGCGGTGGGCGCTCGACACCTTGATCTGGCTTGGGAACTCGTCGTGCAAGACCGAAAGGATGATCAGCGCAAGCCTCAGTGGCCGGAAGTCGTGCAGGTCGAGCAGGTGGATTTGCACGCCGTGGGTGACTTTGCCGTCGTACTGTCCGTGCCACGGCAACCACGTCATCGGCCGAAATCGTACGTGCTGCAGTCCGGACACGTCCTTGGCGCGATGGGTCAGGGCCGCCGCCAACCTCTCGCCGTCGAGCCAAGGCGCGCCGACAAGCTCGAACGGCATTGCATTGCCGCCCCCCTCGTTGCAGTTGGGGCCTGACCCGCACACCATGCCCGTCGCGACGTACATCGTGGCGTTGAGCGGCTTGGGGATGCCCGGCGACGTCGGAACCCATACCAGTCCCGTATCGTCCCAGACCATCGAGCGACGCCAGCCCTTCATCGCCACGACTTCCAACTGCGCCTTGATCTGGAGTTCCTCGTTGTAGAACTTGGCGATTTCACCGAAAGTCATGCCGTGGGTCACTGGGAAGGGGCCCCAGCCGAGCAGGCTCTTGTATTTCGGCAGGCGCACTGGCCCCTCGAAAAGGGTTCCGCCGAGCGGGTTCGGGCGATCGAGCACGACGACCTTGACCTTGTGCGCCGCGCACGCCTGCATGACCTTGCCCAGTGAACTGACATACGTATAGGTGCGCGAACCGATGTCCTGCAGGTCGAAAAGCAACACGTCGACCCGCGACAGCGCCTCGGCCGACGGCGCCGTCCGATCGCCGAAAAGCCCTTCGATGGGCAGCCGCGTCCGCGCCTCGATGCCCTTGATGTTGCTGGTGCCGTTGGGCGTCGCAGCGGCCAAGCCATGCTCGGGCGCCCACAATTGGGTCAGCTTGACCCGGGAGTCGCCGCGCAGGCGGTCCAGCGTCGACACCAGCTTGCGATCGACCGCGGCCGGGTTGGTCAGCAGGCCCACGCGCATGCCCTGGACGAGATCGATGCGGTCGCTGAGCAACACCTCGACGCCGGGAATGACCGGCTCTGACGGCGCAGCGCTGGCTACGCCACCCCAAATGGCTGCAAACAGCGCGGTCGCAAGGCGGATGCCAATCATGGTCACCTTCCAGGCAATGTCAGGGCGATGATGGTGTAGGTGCGCGCACCGGCCGGCGTCAGGACCCGCACCTCGTCGTCGACCTGCTTGCCGACAAGCGCGGCGCCGATGGGAGAGCGGTAGCTGATTCGACCCGCGGCGATGTCGATCTCGTCGGGCCCCACCAGCGTCCACGACCGGCGCTGGCCGTCGCCGCCCTCGGCCGTGACCGTGGCGCCAAATACCGCGCGATCGCGCACTTGGTGCTGGCAGGGATCGACGACCCTCAGGGCCTCGAAGCGCTTTTCCAAGTAGTGCAAGCGCCGGTCGATCTCGCGCAAGCGGCGCTTGCCGTAGATGTACTCCGCGTTCTCGCTGCGGTCACCCATGGCCGCGGCATCCGCCACGTCCCGCACGATGCGCGGCCGCTCAACGCGCAGCAGTTGGTGGTGCTCGTCGCGCAGTCGCCGCATCCCTTCTGGCGAAATGCAGGTGAGCCCCGAAGGTGCAGCGGACATAGATTCGCCACCGTCTTCGTCTCCCTCCGCTTGCCTTGAATCGCCCACGGCGCACACCGGCCCAACCGGCGGGCCGGCCGTAGTGTGCCCAATGCGGCTCCCGTGTCGAGTTTTGCGGCCCGGCGGCACTTTCCAAAAAACACGCGTCGGCCTACGCTTGGCGCATGATCGAGGGCCGTGCCGCCATCGCTGCCGCCGTTCACGCTGACCTCGTGGACAGATTGGGGCGTCCTCGCGTATTGGCCGGTGACGAAGCCCGCAAGGCCGTCGGCATGCCGCCAGGTGCTGCGGGCGGACCGCTCGCGGTGGCCCAGCCTGCCAATGCGGAACACGTCGAGGCCGTGGTGCGGGTCGGCAAGGCGCGCCGCGCGCCCATCGTGGCCCGATCGCGGTTGCCTGCGCTCGTGCACGACGAACTGCGCGACGCCCTCGTCGTCGACTGCTCCACCCTGCAGGCCCCGCCCGTCATCGATGTTGGTCGGAAAACGGCCACCGTGGGCGTGGGCGTGCCCGCTGGCCTGCTCGACCGCATGGCCCGTCAGGCTCGGCTGTGCTTGCGGTCCTTGCCGGCCGTGGACGACGGAGCGCGCATCGGTGGGCTGGTCGCACTGGCCGAACCGGGGGACCTGGGCGCCGGCTGGGGCAGCCTCTGCCACGACTTGGTCGGGGCCGAAGTCGTGACCGGTAGCGGTCGCTTGGTGCAACTGGGCGCTGCAGACCTGCTGGGTGCAGCGCCGTGGCTGGGTCAGGGCCTGGGCAACGCGGTAGGCCACCTGCTCGGCAGCGAGGGACGCTTTGGCGTGGTGTGCGCCGTGACCTTGCGGCTGCATCCTGCGCCCGATTGCGCATGGACCGGCGCACAGTGCGCCGCCGACCGCGACCGGGTTCTTCACTTGGCGTCACTGGCCCGTCGCGCGCTTGCCGCTCACCTCGTGGATACCGTCCTCGGCCACGAGCTGATGGGCCGATTGCGCATCGATGCCCGGGTCGTGGCGTGGGATGCCGCCGACCTGCCTGGCGCAGGTGCGCGCCTGCTCGCACTGGGACGCGACCACGGCCTGCCCCTGGCCAAGCCGGTCGCCGAGGATCGCCGCGTGCGTTTGGGCATGCAGGGCGGCGCCTGGCCCCAAGGTGCGAACCACGAGCCCTGCGTCGACCTGCAGGTTGCGTGGCCTGACTTTGCGAACGTGCTGGATGTCTCGCAGGCCCTGTACGCCGAGGCCGGGCATTCGCCCGCGCGCAGGTGGAGCTTTGGCGTCGACGGTGCCCGTGTACGTTGCGCCTTGCCCGTGGACGCAGACGGGGTGTTGCGCGCCGAGGCGCACCCGTTGGTCGCGCGTGCTGGTTGGCTTTTCGACGCGGGCGCCGTGCCCGTGGGCGCCGGGTCGTTGCTGCGCTCCGCCGTGCGCGATCGCATGCCGACCGCAGCCAAGGTTCTCGGCGCCGCGCTGCAGCGAGCCTGGGACGCCGAAGGCGTGCTCGCGGGTCGAACTGGCGTCTGGTAGATCGCCGCTACGTCGCCCCTCGTGATTTCGCGGACTTGAACAGAGGGGGGGATCGTTCAACTGCGGTCGTGGACAGCCGAATTCGCGAAAGCACCCGCTGGCGCCGTCAAGGCGAGCCGACGGTCAAGGTGAGCCGTCGAGTCCCTGAGGGTGGCCACACGCCCGTACCGCCGTGCCCAGCGGTCTACGTGATTTCGCGGACTTGAACAAAGGGGGGGATCGTTCAACTACTGGCATCGCCAGCGGATTCGGCGAAAGCACGCGCTCAAGGTCGAGCGGGTGGCAGTGGAGACTGCGCCGGTGCCCGCGACCCACGTGATTTCGCGGACTTGAACAGAGGGGGGATCGTTCAACTGCGGTCGGGGACGCCGGAATTTGCGAAAGCACGGGCGCCGGCAAAGTGAGCCGACGAGGCCCTGCGGGTGGCCACAAGCCCGGCCCGCCTTTCTCGGAGACCCACGTGATTTCGCGGACTTGAACAGAGGGGGGGGAGCGATCGTTCAACTGCACATCGGCAAAGCGGAATCAGTTCACGCCGCCATCGATCGCACATCCCACGTCGTCAGGTGCCACGCCGTCGCCCTCCCCCTGGTCGTCCCACGACGGTGGGCTCCAGCCCGAGGACATTGCGACGGCCGCGCACACTTGTCGGACGGCATGCAGGGTGGCGTTGAGCCACGTCGGCACGGGCAGGATGTCCCCGCGTGCAGCCGGCAGCGCCACCCAAGCGCCCAGGTGTTCGGTCCAGAAGTCATCGGCGGCCTCTGCCACCACCGATTCGGCATCAACGTCCCCTTCGCCGCGGGCCCGCATCCGCAGCATGTGGAGCAGCGCCAGGAACTCGAGTTCGCGCACCAACTCATCGGGCCGCGTCTCCGCGCCAACGGTCCTGACCCCGAACGCCGCATAGAACCCTGCGATATCGCCAAGGATCGCGCCGCGGTCGCGCCGGACATAGGCGCACTCGCACAGGTCCAGGCCGGTGGCGGCCGCCGACCACGTCAGCAGCTCCGCAGCCCGTTCTCCGTCCGGCTGCGCCAGAGCGTCTTGGGCAGCCTGAGCAAGGGACTCGGACAGAGGAAGGCCACTGGCGGGCGCCGCGTCGTCGAGCCCGGCGGCTGCGACCAGTTCGCCGGCCTCGGCAGCGAGATCCTCCAACTTGTCGCGGCTGGCCGGCGAGGGCGGCGACACCAGGTCGCGCACGGCGAACAGCAGGTCGGCCCGCGCCAGGATCTGCGTGTCGCTCGGCCGCGGCAGCGGCGCGCGGTTGGCCTTGAGGTGGCGTTGTTCGATGGTCAGCATGGCCCTGCCTCCATGGTCGAGATGGGGCGGCGCGCAATCGGTGCCCCGCCGAACGCGCGCCGCCGGTTGTCGTGCTAGGGTGCGAGGTCGACGTCGTTCCAGCCCGACCAGTGCTTGCGGCCGCCGATTTGGCCCTTGCCGCCGTCCCACACCGCGAACGCAATCTTGGTCGGCTGGCCAGCGGCGAGTTGCGCGTCTTGGCTATCGTCGGTCTTGAGCGGCCGCGTGAACACCACTGCCCACTTGCCGGCGTGCCACAACCCGCGACCCGTAGAAGCCGAATGGTGCTGGTGCGTCAAGGTGCCCCACCCAATCGCGGCGTACTCTGCAACCGGCGTCGTGCGCTGCAGAATCGCCACGGGATTGCCCGCGCTGAGCGCCACCAGCCACTGCAACGCCTCGGGCTTCTTGAAATCTTTGGCGACGCGCGGCTGCCCACCCGGCTCGACGAACCAGTACACGTCGTTCCACACATTGGGGTGCAGATCCTGTACGTCTTGGAAACCAACGTCGATATCCTTCTGCCACAGGCCCTTCCACTGCACGATTTGCACTGGCGATTCCTTGCTGCCCATGGTGGCCGGCGCGTCGCCCTTGAGCGGGAACTCGATCGCCACCGCGTCGGCAAACCGACTGGTGTCCACATTGCCGTCAGGGGTCGCGTCTTCCCATTGCACGCGCACGCCGAGCTTCTCGCCATCGTGCACGACCTGCGCGCGCAGGCTGGTGACGGTCGCCTTGTCCAAGAACGGCATCGCCATCTGCTGTGGTTGCATGGTCACGTCGATGTACGGCGCGTCCTTCCACCATGCCGCGTTGGGGTCTTCGCTGTCCAGTTTGGCCACCTTGGGGGCCTTGAGCTTGTCGGCCTTGGTCGCCGGCTCGACGGTTTGGGCTGGCGCGGCTTGCCAAGCAGCGCTCGGCACAGTCGGGCTTGCCGGTTCGGGGTCGGGAACGGGTTGCGGCGCCGGAATGAGTGCGGGTCCGGCGGGGGCTGCCTCGGCGCCCTTGGCGGGGGTCGGCGCGTCTTTCTTGCCGCAAGCGATGCCAAGCAGCAAGGCCGCGGTCGCCACGCCGGTCAGTTTGCACATCGTATTCATGGGGTTCCTCCTGGTGATGCCGGCGTTGGGTTACGGCGTGTTCTGGCGGTAGGCTTGGCGCTTCTCGTCGAGGTGGTTGCGGATGCTCACAGCCTCGGTGAAGGGCACGCGGCACACCTCTTGGCCCTTGTCGTCCCAGCCGACCGCGAACTCGGCACCGTCTTTGCCCTCGACCGCGAACTTGTCGATCATCCGGTCGGAGGCCCCAAAGAGCAGCAGCGCGCCCAGCAGCTTCTTGTCGGTCTTGAGGTTGCGGTACATCTTGCGCGCTTCCTCGACGCCGGGGCCGAACATCTGGTCGAGGTACACGTCAGGCACGTGGATCGGCGGGATGTAGAACACGTTGGGCCCCGTGCCGAACTGCGGGAACAGCGGCAGCGCCAGCTTGCGGATGCGCACGATGTAGTCAATCGGGTGATCCTCGCGCGGCGCGCCCTCGCTGGTGCGCAGGCCGTGCAGGCGAATCTTGCCGATGCAGCCTTCCGTGCACAGCGACACCAAGCCCTGCTCGACGCGCGGGTAGCAGCCGATGCACTTCTCGGAAGTACGGGAAATCGCGTTGTAGAACGACTTCTTGTACGGGCAGGCCTTGACGCACTCTTGGTAGCCGCGGCAACGCTCTTGGTCGATGAGCACGATGCCGTCGTCTTCGCGCTTGTACACGGCCTTGCGCGGGCACGCCGCGAGACACGCCGGGTTGTCGCAGTGGTTGCAGATGCGCGCGAGGTAGAACATCCAGTTGGGATGCATGCCGCTGTACGCCGCACCCTTGTCGACCTGGCCGGCGCTGTCGTCCTCACCCATGTTGGGTGAGGCGTAGTCCTGGACGTCCGGCCGGAAGCCGCGCGGAGGTTCGTTGGGCTGCAACCCTTCGAAGATGGTCTGGTTGCCCAGCCGTGCGCCTTGCCAGGTCGCCACGCCCGCTTTTTTGGCAATGGTCACGTCCCACTTGAGCGGGTAGCCGCCGTAGGGCTTGGACTCGACGTTGTTCCAGAAGATGTGCTCTTGGCCCTTGCCGCTGGTCCAGCAGGTCTTGCAGGCCACGGTGCAGGTCTGGCACGCGATGCACTTGTTGGTGTCGAAGATGTACGCCACCTGCTTCTTGGGCGGCGTCCCTTCGTACGGGTAGTCCATCTTGCGGCCGATCTGCCAGTTGTCGCGCGTAGGCATTTGGGGTTCCTCCTTGTCGTGGGTGGGGCGGGGCTACGCCTTCTTGGCGAACTTACCGGCGATGAAGTCCTTGAGGTCGTCGGTCTCGTAGGTCGGCCGCAGACCCATGGCGGCGCCGCGCCACAGCTTTTGGCCGTTGATGCCGCCGTCTTCGGCCTTGGTGATCTTGACCATCGACTCGCGCGGGGCGCCGGTCGGGCAGTGCACGTCGGGCACGAAGCCCTGCTTCATCACCTGGCCGAAGATGTTCTTGACGAAAAGACTGTCGGTCATCCAGGTCGGCTTGAGCCAGCCGCGGGTGGCCGACTGGTGGCTGCCGGCCCTGAAGTGCGACTGGTAGTTGGTCTCCGGGTTTTTGGCGAGGCCGTCGGGCCGGGTGGTGTGGCCTTTGACCGAACCGATGCTGGCGCCGTACATGTTGTGCCACATGCGGGTGACGCCGCGCGGCGTGCCGGGGTAGTAGCGGGCGCGGACCAGCAGGCGCGCGACCTTGTAGAACTCGGGGTTGTCCTTCCAGCCCTTGAACGGCCGGTCGTGCGGGTCGGCGTCGATGTACACGTAGTCGCCGTCCTCGATGCCCAACTCCTTGGCGTCGCTCGGGTTGATGTCGACGTAGGCCTCGCTGACGAACGGCTTGCGCTTGTCGGTGCGGTGCACGTCGCCGAAGGGGCCGAACCAGATGGCGACGATGTCGATGTCCACCGGCGTGGTGTGCGCGCCGTGGCGGTACTTGGGCGTGTGGAAGATCCACTTGTAGCCGTCCTTGACCAGCGGGTGCGCCGATTTCAGCACCTCCTCCACCGTCAACACGACGTTGCGGCCTTGGCGGATGTCGGCCTCGAGGTTGCCGCGCTCGACCCCGTAGTCTTCCGGCTTCTTGGGGCGCAGCAGCGGATGCGGCGCCGACACGATGACGTTGGGTTCGAACCAGGTGCTGTCGATGGGCTCGCGGTGCACGATCACGTTCTCGCCAGCGTCCTGGAACTCGGGCTCCTCCCGGTAGAACTCCAGGCGGCCGGTCTTGGTGTACCAGGGCCGGCTGTCGTGGATCTGCTCGAAGCTCGACCACTTGGGGTAGGTCCGGCTCTGCAGGATGACCGGCTCGCCACCTTCGGCCTTCTTCTCGATGTCAACGAACTTGTAGCCCTTGCCGTTGCTCGACGCGTTCAGGATGCGCTGCAGGTAGGGCCGGGCCTTCTGCTCGTCGACGAACTGCCACATGGCGTCGTGGCGCGGGTCTTGGGTCAGCCTGCCGATGGCGCGACCGACGCCCGCGACGACTTCGATGTCGCCTTTGGTGTCGTGGATGCGCGGCAGCGGCGTGGTCGGGAAGGCGTAGATGAACGGATTGGTGACCGAGATGGTCATGTCCGGATGCTTCATCTCCGCCCACGAGTCGACGGCGTACACGATGTCGGCGTACTCGCAGCTCGAGGTCCACCACCACTCGCTCACGCCCAGGAAGTCGCACTTGGGCAGCGTATTGGCGATGACGTCGTAGTGGCCCTTGACGTTGCCGATGAGCGAGTTGCTGTTCGACACACAGATCGCCTTGGTCGGCGTCGGGATGTGGGTCTTGCCGGTCAGCACCGCCTTGCCTACGCGCAAGATGGTGTCGCCGTGGTTCCAGTAGTGCACCGACTCGGCCTTGAAGTAGGGCTTGGGCCGCGCCATCTTGGTCGGGTCGGCCTCGACGTCGAACGGGTTCTCCATCGTCCACTGCGGGACGCCGTTCAGCATGGCCCACCGGTAGTTGCCGGCGTACGAACCGATGTTGCCGCCGACGTGGCCGACGTTGTCGCTGAGCGCGGCCACCAAGAACGTGCTGCGGTCCTTCAAGTCGCTGTTGAAGAACTGGTTCGGGCCCATGCCCATCGTGAACAAGGTCTTGGTCTTGTTGGCGGCGATGTCCTTGGCGAGCGCGGTGATCGCTGCCGCCGGGGCCCACGTCAGCTTCTCGACCTGGGCCGGCGTGTAGCTGGCGTCGAGCATCTGCTTGGTCACGTCGAACACCGTGCGGCACTTGACCTTGCTGCCGTCGGCCAGCGCGACTTCGACCTCGCCCTCCAGCTTCGGGTCGACGCCGGTGGGCGCGAAGAACTTGCCCATCTGGTCGCGGGTGACCGCCACCGCCTTGTTGCCCTTGGCGTCCCACATCACGTGGTCGCCCCAGGCCGCGCGCTGGGCCTTGGTGACGATCATGCCGGCTTGCATCGGGTTGGGCGGCGGCGCCGCGCCGTCCTCGAGCACCGTGATCCCGTTCTTGAGCTCGGCGAGCTGGTAGCCCGCGAACACCTCGCCCGCGCGCAGCATCTTGCCGGTGTCCATGCGCACCAGGTGCGGCAGGTCGGTGTTGTTCTTGACGGCCGCGGCGTCGTACAGCTTCTCGGCCATGAGCACCTGGGCGATGCCCAGAGCCAGCGCTGGCGTCGTGCCGGGGCGCACGATCAGGACATCGTCGGCCTTGTTGCAGGTCGCACTGTATTCGCAGGCGATGACCACAACCTTGGCGCCCTTCATGCGCGCCTCAGTCAGCCAGTGGCTGTCGGGCATCTTGGTGGTGATCCAGTTCATGCCCCACACCACGATGAGCTTGGCGTGGTCGGCGCAGGCCAGGTCGAAGTCGTTGGTCTGAAAGCCCGTCACCATCGGGTGTCCGGGGGGCAAGTCGGTGTGCCAGGTGTAGTTGTCCCAGCCGCGCGCGCCGACCGACTTCTCCGGGCCGCCGCCGCGCAACTTGTCGTCGAAGAGCGCCATCGAGTTGGCCAACCGGTACATCGCCTGAACACGGGTCATGCCGAGCGCGGGCATGCCGCCGCGGAACTTGAGCACCTGCACGCCGGCGCCGCCGGTGGCCTCGACCATCAACGGGTCGTAGCCCTGCGCCAAGAGCTTGGCCTTGCCGGGCTCGCCGTTGTAGGTGGTGGCGATGTTGACCAGCGCCTGGGCGGTGTAATCAAAGGCCTGGTCCCACGTCAGCGGCACCCACGGGTCCTTGCCGCGCTGCAAGAACTTGGGGTCGATGGCGCCGGTCTTGGGGTCGCGCGGCATCCCGGCGGCGATCCAGTCCACGAAGCCCTTGCGGCCCATCGGCCGCTTGACGCGACGGTCGCCGTAGAACTTGCGCACCATGGCGAGGCCCTTCTGGCAGGCCCGCGGATCCCAGCGGCTCGACGACTTGTGGCCGTCCAGGTCCGTGGCACCGTTGAACTTCCAGGTCGGCGCCAGCCGGGTCACCACACCGTTCTTGACGTGGGCGGTCAGCAAGCAGTTGTGGGTGTCGTTGGGCGCGCACAGCAGCGTGAACGTCGAATCCGACTTGTAGAGGTCGCGGTACACCTTCTCCCAACCGCGCGACGGGTAGCCCTTGAGCGGGTTGTCAACCGCTACAGCGCCCAACTGCTGCAGCTCGGCCATGGCGGCCTTGGTCAGTACTGCGGCCCCGGCGCCAGCGGCGCCGAGCCGATACAGGAATCCACGGCGGCTGACGCTCGCAGAGTCGGGTTGCGCGGCTTGTGCGGCCGCGGGCGCTTGATTCGGGTCCAGGTGCTGCGTCATGGTGTGCCTCCGGGCGGGCGTTGGGGTGCGGCGAACCGTTGCTGCCGCCGCGCTCAAAGGGTAAAGCAGTCGCTTTTTCCGGCAATACCGCAGCCGCGATTCGTGACCGTGCCGTGGCAGAGTCGGACAATGACGTGAAACTCTGCGCGCGCATCCCTTCTGACGGCGGACCGCGGGGAACGGCACGCCGCCCGTCAATGGACTTGAACATCTCTTGAATAGTGCCGCCCTCCTCGCGCCCGCGGTTTGACAGCGGCCAGAGGCGGCGCCCAAGATCGACATGGGTCGCCAGGGCGGCCAGGGCAAGGCCATGCGCGCGCAACTATCCATCCTTTGTGGGGGTTTTCTGGTCGCGAGCTGCGGAGATCCGCCGCTTGAAGCTGCAAACCCCGGCGGTGACGCCGCACCTGCCGACGCCAGCTCTGCGACGGATGGCAAGTTGACCGCGGACAGCGCCGCGCCCGGCGGCGGCGACAGCAGCACCGCGATCGGTGCCGACGGCGCACAAGCAACCGAGGTCGTCCCGACCGCCGACACTGCCCCGGTCTCAGACGCGGCCAACTGCACCCCCGACTGTGCCGCCAAGAACAAGCAGTGCGGCAGCGACGGCTGCGGCGGAACCTGCGGATTCTGCGCAAGCAACGCCGTGTGCAGCGATTTCCAATGCAAGCCCGTGGGCGGCGGCGACGCCTGCAAGGCCTTGACCTGCGACGTCAACGCCACCTGCGCCGTCGGCTCCGACGGCCTTGCCAAATGCACCTGCAAGGCCGGCTACGCGGGCGACGGCGGCAAGTGCATCCTCGCGGACTGCGCGCAAGACAACGGCGGCTGCGACAAGAACGCCACGTGCACACCCAAGAAGGACGCCGCGCCCAATTGTGTCTGCAAGGCCGGTTTCGACGGCGACGGCAAGACCTGCAAGGACATCGACGAGTGCGAAAAGAAGTCCTCGCAGTGCGCGCCCCACGCGGTGTGCACCAACACCGAAGGCAGCTACGACTGCAAGTGCGACACGGGGTTCGACGGCGACGGACTCTCTGGTTGCAAGGACATCGACGAATGCAAGGCCGGCACGTCCAATTGCGGCAGCGACCAGGTCTGCGACAACACGGTCGGCAGCTTCGTGTGCTCGTGCGCACCGGGCTATACCAAGGAACCCAATGGCTGCAAGGACATCGACGAATGCGCCGAAAAGCCATGCAGCGACAAGGCCACCTGCAAGAACACGCCAGGCAGCTATACCTGCACCTGCAACGCCGGGTTTGCGGGCGACGGCAAGACCTGCACCGAAGTCGATCTCTGCAAGGCCGTGACCTGCGGCGTCAACGCCGTGTGCCAAAAAGCCGCTGACGGCAAGGCCGTGTGCGTGTGCGCCCCTGGGTACCTCGGCGACGGCAAGGTCTGCACCCAGGCGGTCGTCGACATCGCGCTGACCGGCGTATTCATCGCTCCGCTGACCAGCGGCGGCGGCTGCTGGGACAACCCGGTGATCGGCAGCTGCACAAAGCCCGCCAAGGCCAACCTGGACGCGGTGACCAAGGCGTACAACGACCTGCAAGCCGCTGTGGGCACCAGCGGCTGGGCCAGCAAGACCACGGCGCTCGAGACTGCCCTGCAGGGCCTTGGCAACGTGACCACTGCGCGGCCCGATGCGTACGGCGACGCAGTGCTCTTGCCGGCCGGGGCCAGTTTTCCGCTCAAGGAGGTCGGCGACACCAACGCGCCGCTGTGGAGCAACGCCAAGTGGTCCAAGGTGTTCCTGGGGCCGACGACCGTGCTCAAGGTCACCTTGGTCGATGCAGACTTCGCACTCGACGACGAGATCGGCACGGTGTCGCTGCAGGTGGATCATCTGAGCAAGGCGCTCGCGTCCGGGCCGATACAGGTGGCAATCCCGGTTGCGATTCAGGAAAAGCAGATTCTGGCCGTCAAGATCGTCGTCACCGCGTGGAAAGGCTGCGGCGACGGCAAGTGCCTCGCCCCCGAAACCGAGGCCAACTGCAAGGCGGACTGCGCCACCACTGGACCCAAATGCGGCGACGCCAAATGCGACACGGGCGAGACGCCGGCGACCTGTCCTGCCGACTGCAAGGTCCTGGCCGGCAGTTGCAAGGGGATGTGCGGAAAGCAGTCGGCGCCCAACGGCTGCTGGTGCGACGACTACTGCGAAACCGCCAAGGACTGCTGCGCCGACAAGGCGACCCACTGCGTGTTTGGCTGCAAGAACAAGTGCGGCCAAAAGAGCCAGGAGTCGGACGGCAAGACCTGCTGGTGTGACGACCTGTGCGAAAAGAACGGCGATTGTTGCAAGGATTTCAAGGGTAGTTGTCCATAAGCGCGCAGTTTTCAAGCGCACGCCCGCTGCGCGAAACCCGTTCACGATTTCGCAGGGCCTTTGCGCCCCAACGCGCTTCGAGTGGTGTCAACGACTTGTCGGCTGGTCACTGCGCCGCGCTGCCAAACTCCCGCGCCGCGATCTCTGCAAACGCTCGGAGCGGCGCAGTGTTACACAGCGCGGCGTGCAGCATGTCGAGATCCAGCGTTGTGTATACGTGTGCAAGTACATTGCGCAATCCGGCCCAAGTGGCCAACTGGCTTGCCAGCTCGGCAGGAAGCGCCCCGGACTGACCTAGCAGCGAGAATGCGTGTCGGTAGCTCTCTGCTGGACCCAAGCGCCGCTTGGCGACCATCGCCAGCGCGAGGTCGATACAGCATTGGGCAGCCGTTTCCAGTCCGCCGCGGACTGTTAGCCAGATCTCAAGGTCCGAGCCGATTTGCAACGGCGTGACCTCAGTCGCATAGCGCTCCAACAAGTCCACCAACCGCAGCAGCAGTTGAAGGTGTGCCTCGCTCATGGTGGCGTCCTCACCGGCCCCAGGCCAGCCGCCCAGGCCGCAAAGGCCTCCGCCCGTTGCCGCCGCCAGACTGGCTCAAAGTCGCACCACAGGCTCATGGCGCGCACTTCGAATTCCAGCCTTGCCGCCGGATCGGCCTCGCAGCACAGCACGCCGAACTTGAGCAGGTTGTGCAGAAACACCGGCGATGCTTCGTCCACGGGGCGCATGTCGATGACGTCGGGGTCCAAGGCCAACGCCTCGGCTACCGCGCATCGCGCACTGTCCCAATCCGACAGGGACACCTTTCGCCGGCCAGTCAGCACACCGAAGTCGACGTCGCGCGGCGGTCGCTCGCCTCGGACCACCGAGCCGTGCAGCCACGCCGCCTGCACCCAAGGCACCTGCCGCAAGACAGCACCGGCCTGAGCCGCCAATCGAGGCGCATCGGCTGGACCAAGGGGCAGCCAGGCAATGCGGTCGGGATCGGTGAACTGTGGCATCGGCGCCGCTTGCCCGGCATCGGCGGGTGCGGCAAGTCTGCATGGACAGGCAACGCTGTCAACTCACCCGAATGGGCCCGCGCGGCCGTCCGCTGGCACGCCTTTGCCAATCCCGCTATCCTGCGTGGGTCCACCTGGACCAGTAGACCGGCACATGCTCGACCACGACCCCACTGGCACCGCTCCGTGCGTGTTCCCGCGCGCCCCTTCCTCCGCCGCGTGGGCTGCGATGACGCCCGCGCAACGTCAGGCGACCGTGGCCGCATTGCCCAACAGCGTCACAGAACTCGAGTTGTCGCCGCCCGAGGGCGACAGGCATTCCTCGACCAAGAACGACGCCAAAGACGCGCTGGAGGGCTTTTTTCGACGCCGCGGCCGCGGCCTCTATGTCGGTTGCGACTTGACGGTGTATTACCCCGATCGGCCGCGGTTCTGTCCAGATGTGTTGGTCGCGTTCGATGTCGACGGCCATCCGCGCGAAAAATGGGTGGTCGACCTTGAGGGCAAGGGACTGGACTGGGTGATGGAGGTGCACGTCGGCGGCGACCGCAGCAAGGACATCGTCCGGCATCCCGATTTCTACGCAAGCTTGGGCATCCCAGAGTACTTCGTGGTCGACCGCTCGCGCGACCGCATCTATGGCTGGCGATTGCCCAGCCCGAACGCGCGCGCCTACAAGCCCATCTTGGCGCAAGCTGGCCACTACACGTCTGAAGTCCTGGGGTTGGAACTGGCGCTGGAACACGGCCAGATCCGCTTTTTCATGGCCGGCGCCCCTTTGCCCTTGACCCGAGAACTGCTCGCCCGGTTGACAGAGACCGTCGCTGAACTGGACGCACGCTTCGAGGAGGAATCGCGGCTGCGCCTGGAGGCGACCCGCTTGCGCGAGGAAGAAGCGACGCGGCGCGAGGAAGAGGCGCGGCTGCGCGAGGAAGAGGCGCGGCTGCGCGAGGAAGAGGCGCGGCTGCGCGAGCAAGCCGAAGCAAAAGTTGCGGAATTGCTTGCGGAGTTGGAGTCACTGCGCGGCAAGCGCTGAAGCAGGGCTTGCAATCCAAATGGCCGACAAGCCGTAGGTTCACGCTTCCGCGGGCCTGCGCTGCACCCTCAGCAGCTCGCGCGCGTGCGCCAGCGCGGTCTCGGCTTGCCCCGCGGTCGCCCCGAGCATCCGCGCCAGCTCGGTCTCGCGGTCGCCTGGCGCCAAGTGACGCAGTTCGCTGCGGGTGCGCCCCGCGTCCTCGCGCTTGCTGACCTGGACGTGGGCGTCCGCAGCCGCAGCCACCTGCGGCAGGTGCGAAATCACGATGACCTGCTGCCGTGCCGCGACGTCCGCCATGAAGCGGCCGAGCACCAGCCCCGTCGCCCCGGACAGGCCAGCGTCCGCCTCGTCGAAAACCGCAGTTGGCAAGGGCTCCAGCCCTGGCGCGGTGGGGCCGGTCGCCTGCGCCGGGGCCGAGGCCGCCGCGCCGAGCGCGCGCTGAATCGCCAGCAAGACCCGCGACAGCTCGCCGCCCGACGCGACCTGGTGCAGCAGGCCCTCGGCCTCGCCGCGGTTGGCCCGAAAGTACAGGTGCGCACTGTCGATCCCGGTTGGCCCAGGGGCATCCGGCGCGCGCGTCAACGCAAACCGCACCTGGGCCGCGGCCATTCCCAACTGCTGCAGCACCTCGCCGATGTCGCGGCAGAGCGGGTCGGCCACCAGGCTGCGGCGATCCGACAGCTTCTCCGCACGTGCCGCGAGTTCTGCGGCCTGGGCCGCCGCCGAGCGCTCCAACTCGTGGATGCGCCATTGCGCGCCCTCGGCATCCAACTCCGCCGACACCTGGGCCAGCCGCGCGACCATGGCCGCTTCACTGCCCCCGTGCTTGCGCAGGGCGCGCGTCAAAAGATCTTGACGTTCGGAGAGTCTGCTGAGTTCGCGGTCGTCGCGGCGCAGCGTGCGGGCGTGACCGCCGAGTTCGAAGTCCAGGTCGCCGGCCAAGGTCTCGACTTCCTGCAGCCGCGCCATGAAATCGTTCAGCTTGTCGTCCAAATGCGCCCACTTGCCGAGGTTGCGCGCCGCCTTGGCTGCCTGCTCGCGGATGCCACCCTCGCCGCCGAGCGCCCGCAAGGCCTCGTGGACCGCGCGGCCCAACTGCTCAGCGGCCCGCATCTTCTGTATTTGTCCAGTTATCTCTGCGAGTTCTCCGTCGCGCGGTTGCAGCTCAGACAGCTCCTTGTGCACAAAGCGCAGCCAATCGAGCCGGTCCGCCGCTTGGGCGACGCGCTTGCGCAGCTCGTCGAGTTCGGTGGCGGTCGCTCGCCACGTCGCATGGGCTCGGCCGACGGCCGCGCGCAGGTCGAGCGCACCAGCATACCGGTCGAGCAGTTCAAGGTGCGCCGCCGGGTCCAGCAGCCGGTGCTGGGCGTGCTGCGCCGATACATCGACCAGCGGTCCAGCGATCTGGCGCAGCAACTGCACGGTCGCCAGGCGGCCATTGACGTAGCAACGATTGCGCCCACCTTGTTTGCCGATGACCCGGCGCAGCACCAAGGTGTCCTCGCCTGGTGCACCGAACTCTTCCAGAACTGCCATCACCGCGCTGGGCAGTGGGCCCTCAAACAGGGCTTCGACTTCTGCCGCGTCGCAGCCGTGGCGCACCATCTTTTCGCTGGCGCGGCCGCCGAGCACGGCACCCAGGGCGTCGAGCAGGATCGTCTTGCCGGCGCCGGTCTCGCCGGTAATCGCAGTCAGGCCCGGGCCAAAAGCGAGCTCGGCGGCTTGCAGGATGGCAAAGTCGGCGATGCGCAGCGCGGTCAGCATGGCAGTGTGCAGCTACGCGTCGTCGTCGTCCCAATCGCCGGCCAAGTCGTCGGCCGCGTCGTCCGGCGGCGCGTCGTCGTCGTCCTCGTCGGCGTAGAATTCATCGTCGTCGTCGGGCTGCAGCAGGCTCGCTTGCAGGGCCTGTGTCTCTGGATCGTCCAGCGTCTCGTGCAGCAAGAAGTCCAGCGTCTCGTCGCCGGTCGTGGCAACTTGGGGCTCAGCGGCCTGCGCCGTGCGCTTGCGCTTGCTTTGCTTCTTCTTGAATTCCAGCCGGATGGGAGATCCATCGAATTCCCAGGCCTCGCGGATCTGTGCCGTCAGGAACCGCTGGTAGCTGGCCTTGGTCGCGTGGAGCTGGTTGACGATGATGACAAATTTCGGCGGGCGAACGCTCAGTTGGGCGCCATACGACATCTTGAGCTTGCGGCCGCGGTGGGTCGGCGCCTGCACGCGCTGTTGCAGCGCCATCAGCCAGCGGTTGAACTGCCAGGTCGGCACGCGGCGGTTGAAGTTGTCGAAGGTGGCGTGCACGACCTCAAAGAGCCGCTCCACCCGCTGCCCGGTCCGCGCCGAGATGAACACCCGCGGCACGTACTCAAGGAAGGGCAGGTGACGCTCCAGCGCAGCCTCGAACGCCTTGGTCGAATGCGTGTCCTTCTCGATGGCGTCCCACTTGTTGATGGCGACCACGCATGCCCGGCCGCGCGCCTGCACCAGCGCCGCGATCTTGCTGTCCTGGTCACTGAGCGGCTGCGTGGCGTCCAGGACCAGCACGGCGACGTGGCTGCGCTCCATGGCGCGCACCGCCTGGCTGACGCTATAGGCCTCTACCGCCTCGTGGACGGCGCGCTTTCTGCGCAGACCGGCCGTGTCGACCAGCGTGAACGCCCGGTCGCGCCATTGGAAATCGATGTCGATGGCGTCGCGGGTCGTGCCCGGCTGGTCGGCGGTGATGACGCGCTCGTGGCCGAGCAACCGGTTGACCAAGGTGGACTTGCCGACGTTGGGACGACCGACGAAGCAGACCCGGACGCGGTCGACCACGCCGCCGCGCACGGGATCGCCCGATGGGCCCTGGGCGTCGGCGTCCGGTTCACCCTCGAAGTGGCCGCGGTCCTCCAGGGCGCCTACGACGGCGTCCACCAAGTCGAGGATGCCGCGGTTGTGTTCGGCCGACACCCCAAACACGGTCTGCACGCCAAGCGCATAGAAGGCCATCGCGTCGGCCTCCAACTGGGGCGTGTCGACCTTGTTGGCCGCGACAAACACCGGCTTCTTGCTCCGCCGCAATTCGTGGGCGATGGCTTCGTCGGCCGGCAGCAAGCCCTCTCGCGCGCACACCAGGAACACGATGGCGTCGGCCTGCTGCACCGCCAGTTGGGCCTGGCGCCGCATCAACGGCAACATGCCCTCGGTTTCGCTGGGCTCGAACCCACCGGTGTCCACCAGCCGCACGCGGTGCAGGTGCAATTCGCACTCGGCGTCGTGGCGGTCGCGGGTCACCCCAGGCGTGTCGAAGGTGATCGCGCTGCGGTGGCCGACCAGTCGATTGAAAAGCGTGGACTTGCCGACGTTGGGTCGGCCGACGATGGCGACCATGGGCGGGCGCCACGCCGGTGTCGTTGAAGGTAGTGTGCTCTGGTCCATGGAGGATCCTTGGGTGCGCCGCTATTGCAGGTAGCCGAATTCCTTTAGCTTGTCGGTGCGCGCGCTCCAGTTGGCCTCGACGCGCACATGCACTTCCAAGAAGACCTTGCGGCCGATGAGCGCCTCCATCCGCGCCCGTGCGGCGCTGGCCAAGGCCTTCATGCGGACGCCATCGCGGCCAATCAGGATGGCGCGCTGCGCCGGCTTCTCCACATGGACCAGCACCTGCACGTGGGCGAGGTCCGGCAGTTCCTCGTAGACCTCGGTCTCGCACGCCACGCCGTACGGCACCTCGTCGCGAATCTGCTGGAACACTTGTTCGCGCACCATCTCGGCGCACAGCCAGCGCAGACTGCGATCGGTCAGGTCGTCGACGGGAAACTGCGGCGGCCCCTCACCCAGGTACGGCACCATCGCTGCCAGCAAGTTGCGCAGGCCGTCCGCCGTCCACGCGCTGACCGGCACGATGGCCCCGACGTGCGGTGCGGTCGCCAGGGCCGCCATGACCGGCAGCAGGTGGCGCGGGCGCACCAGGTCGACTTTGTTCAGCGCAATCAGCCATTTCTGGTTGCTGTGCAGGATCTGCCGCATCACCGCGCGGTCGCCCGGGTGGATGTGCGGGTCGAAAACGAGTTTGGCCGCCGGCCCCTCGGCCGCGGGCGCTTCGTCGTCGTCGACTTCCGCGGCCTGCCGGGCCTCGCCCGCGTGTTGCTGCTGCCAGCGCACGGCCTTCTGCGCATCGACGATGAGCACCACGACGTCCGCGGCTTCCAGCGCCTCCACCGCCTGGCCAATCATCGCCCGGTTGAGCGGCGACCGCGCCTTGTGGATGCCCGGCGTGTCGAGCAGCGCGACCTGCGCTGTCGGCGTGGTCAAGATGCCGCGCAACGTGTCGCGGGTGGTCTGCGGCCGCTGGCTGACGATCGCGACCTTCTCGCCGAGCAAGCGATTGAGCAGCGTCGACTTGCCGGCGTTGGGCTGGCCGACCAGCGTCACCACGCCGCATCGGTAGCCGGGCACCTGCGCCAGCGCCTGCGCGTCGCCGTCAACTTGCGCCCACGACTGTACGCCGTAGTCGGGCTCCTGCGGGGGCAGTGGCCGCTCCACCTTTTCTGGCCGCGCGGAAGGCGAGGGTGCGCCCGGGCTCGGGCGCGGACCCGGTCGGCCGCGGTGCTTGCCCGCCGCAGGGCGGTCTTGGGGACGGGAACCGTGGGAGCGGGGCATCGAATTCCTGAATCCCGCGCCCGGTCGTGTGGGTGCAGGTCGATCGGACGGCCAGGGAGGGTGGTGGTGCGGGGCCGTGTCCGGTCGCAGGCCGCGGACCACTCAGCGGGCAGGCACCGCCTTGAGCCGGTCGGTGTCCTTGGCCGGCTGCGGCGGCTTGGGGCGGCGGCGCAACACTGCGACGAAAAACCCGTCGGGCCCAAAGGTCGGCAGCGGGTGGGTGGCCAGCCAAGCACCGTTGGCCGGTCCGATGCGCGACTCGCTGACGAGGTCAAACTCTTCGCGGCTCGCCAAGAAGGCAGAAATCACGTCTTCGTTCTCGCGGCGCAGGAGCGAGCATGTGGCGTACACCAACCGGCCGCCCCTTTTGACGTGGTGGCTGGCGCGGACCAAGATCTGCACCTGCTGCTCGGGAAAGCGATCGAGCCAATCCGCGTCGAGGTGCCAGCGCAGCTCGGGGTTGCGGCGCAGCGCGCCACTGGACGAACACGGCGCGTCGACGAGCACGGCGTCGCCAATGTCGCCAAAATCGCTCAACGGTCGCGCGGTCTTCTCAATGACCCGTGTGTCGACCTTGACCCCGGCCCGCTCGCAGCGCCGCTTGCACTCGGCCAGGCGCTCGGCGTGCGGGTCCAGGGCAATCAAGCGGCCCTCGCCGCGCATTGCGGCCGCCAGCGCCAGGGTCTTGCCGCCCGCGCCCGCGCACCAATCGATGATGGTCTCGCCCGACCGGGCCCCGACCGCCGCGACGATGCGCTGGCTGCCCTCGTCCTGGATCTCGACGCGGCCCTCAATAAAGGCCCGTGTCTGGGTCACGCGCGCCGGGTGCGCGCACCACAAGGCGTCGGGCAACTGCGGCACCAGCACCGTGGCGATGCCGTCTTCGAGCAACTCGGTCGCCAGCCGCTGGGCCGATGTGCGCGTGCGGTTGGCGCGCAAGGTCAGCGGAGCCCGTTGGCCCAGGTACCGAAGCGCCAGCCGTGCGTGCTCTGGACCCAGTTCCATCTCTGCCGCGGTCACGAAAGCGGGGGTGAAGCCGAGCGCCATCGCATTGCGGTGCAGCTCGGGCAATTCGCGCGCAGCATACGTGGCGGCCCGCAGAGCCGTGGCGCACTGGCCCGCGGTTGCCGGCCACGATCCCGCGAGCCCCGGACTGCGCTCGGCCAGACCGTCGAGCGCACTCATGTCACCCTTCTTGGCGGGGTCGCGCGGCTGGCCGTGGGCGTCGAGGTCGGCCAGCGTCAACAGCGCGACCAGTCCAGAGGCCTTGGCGTCGAGCGATCGCGGATCCGGGGCTTCGCGTGGCTTGCCGCCGCCTCTGAGTGCCAAGGTGGCAAGGCACAGGTGGTCGAGCCGGCGCAGCGCGTGCCAGTGCATCTCGGCGACTGCCTGGCGCTCCTTGCTGCCCAGCTGCGGTGCATGACCGAGGGCTTGTTCCAGCGCCTGGTCGGCGTAGCGCAGTTCGTTGCCAAACGTGCGCTTGAGCGCATCGGCCAGTGTCAGCAGGCCGATCGGGCGCACGAACAGCGGCCTGTCCTCGGTCACCGTCAAGCTGCGCAGGTGCAGATAGGTGGCCAATGCCGCCATCGCCCGGCCGCGATGCGAAACCGCGTGTTTTTCCGTCTCGCCCGCCTCCGCGAAGGACTTGCCGAGGTCATCGGAAAGAAACAGCGGGTCGTAGCCAAAGCCGCCCTCGCCACGGCCCTCGGTCAAGATCGCCCCGTCGCACTTGCCCACGAACACGCGCCACGGCGTGCCGTCGTCGGTGATGCCCGCGCCCGGACCCGCGGCGAGGGGACCGGCCAGCACAAGGTGGCAGGCGAAATGGGCGCGGCGGTTGCGCAATTCTGGATCGGTGAGTTGTTCGAGCAGCTTGTCGCGGTTGGCGGCGTCGACGGTGTCGCGGTCGCCCACCAGGTCGGAATACCGCGCGCTCGCGACCCCTGGCGCACCGTCGAGGCGGTCGACGCACAGGCCAGAATCGTCGGCTAACACCGATACCTGCGCGTCACCGCACGCGCGGGCGTGGGCCAGCGCCGCCAGGGCCTTCTTGCGGGCGTTGTCGCCGAAGGTCGCTCCGTCCTCGACCACCTCGGGCAGCGCGGTGCGGCCTTGCGCCCAGGTTTGCGCATCCGTGGCGCTCATGCCCAACTGATGGGCGATGTGGGCGAGCTCTGCCAGCTTCTTGGCGTTGCCGCTCGCCAGGAGCACCTGCGCAGAAACCGGCCTTGGCGGTGGGGCCGGTGCGGGCGCAGCTTTGGCTTTGGCCACCATCGCCATCAAAGATCGCCCTGCGCAGCCGGCGTGCGCCAGTTGCCGAAAAGGGGAGCGCTGCGCCCCGCTTGGCCGGGATGGGCCGCCGCCACCTGCGAACGGTCCCGCCGCACGATCGCGGCCGCGGAGGCACCGGCCG
>Ga0194120_10000735_pt1 | contig 61229 bp, 61 predicted proteins | sample TA2MahCa65mmetaG_FD_148642 | JGI IMG/M metagenome (GOLD analysis project Ga0194120, IMG submission 148642) | Freshwater microbial communities from Lake Tanganyika, Tanzania - TA2015019 Mahale Deep Cast 65m | ecosystem: Environmental > Aquatic > Freshwater > Lake | place: Tanzania: Lake... | reverse complement strand
AAAAATCCGGTCTGCCGGTCTATCGTTCGGAAGTTGGACATCCACAGTCGCTCGTGGTCCGGTGGGAATCAACGAGCCGATTCTAAACCGAACCATCGCGCCGTGTTTAAGTCCGACAAGCTGCTAGCGCCCAGTCGCCAGCGCGAAAGGGCTGGAGCGGCGCCAAACGATCACGGAGGCGCAACACCGGCGCGCGGCGTCGTTCCAGCGGGATCAATGTTTTTTGGCCGGGCGTTCCTGTTGCGCCGGAAAAAGGGGGGCCGCGCCGTCGAGTCGCCCGAAGCATGATTGAGCAATTCGGCGAGAGCGACGCCGCGAAAACATTGTCCGATCACATCATGCTTTCGCGAGACGAGCGGCGGCGCCGATCGTGGCCCCCACGAATGCTCCTGCCGCAATTCCGATCAAGCCGAACAATGAACCAACCAATGCGCCCACCGTCGCGCCGACCGCGGCGCCGGAAATAGCAAGCGTCTCTCGTTCGCTCGGGATCGTCATCGCTCGTTCTCCTCGTCAAGGGGGAAACCAACCAGGAGAGCAGCATACGCTGGCGATGTTGGAAGGCAACGACACAGCTATTCTTGAGGTTCCACCGCCGTCTTACCGCCGGCCGTTCGCGTCTGGCCACAGGAATCCGGAAAGACCAGGAATTGGATCAGTCAGGCGCTGCACCTTTTCTCGTCCGGCGATCAGCGCCGCGCCGCCGAAAATCTCATGCGTAAGGCGTTTGAGCTGATCGTTGGTGAAGCCCAACGCCAGAAGGTGCGACGTCAGCTCCAAGGTTCCGCCTTTCTGCCCGCCAATCAGCCCGCCCATGCTCCCCAGCGCGCGACTTGCGAGACTCCGCTTCGGCGGAACTGACGTGGCGGCGTCGGCGATGACGTCGCGCGCTCCCGGAATCATGTCGATAACTTCATCAGCTTCGCCGTTCGGATATCGTTTCAGCAAAAATCCGAAAACATGGCCGATCGCCAGTCGCACGGCGCCAGGATCTGCGCTGACTGAATTGGCGATATGTGAAATCCAAGGGTCCATAGGGCTTGTGGAACTTTCTCACATAGGCTCAACGATGCGAGATGAAGCGCGCAGCCTAGCGGGTGTACCAGACGTAAACGATCGAAAAGGCCAAAGCCAGCGCGAAACCGATCATCATATTGCGCATAAAGCCGCCGCCGAATTCATCCATCTCGCTTCTCCAATCGTCGCGCCGCGGCGCGCACTCTGGCGGAAGCCTGCGGACCGCGCAACAACGGCGTTCGCGCCTCATTTCGTCTCGCCACAATCTTGAGTATATTGGCGCCTAAGCACAATTCTATTCCCGCCGCGCCGACGCTCAAGCCGCCTTAGGAAGGATGCCGCGATGAAAGTTGATCTCGGCGCGCTCTCTGTCGTTCTCAACCAGAGCACAAGAACTTCAGGGCCGCTCGCCGGCGCGACTTTCGTCGTCAAGGAGAACATCGACGTCGCCGGGCACGTCTCGACGAATGGCCATCCGAAATGGGCGCAAACGCATACCGCCGCCGAGCGCAATGCGACTGTCGTCGATCGCTTGCTTGACGCAGGCGCGCACCTCGTCGGCAAGACCAATATGGACGAGATGGCCTATAGTCTGCTCGGCGCCAATCCGCATTACGGCACGCCGATCAATCCGGCGGCGCAGGATCGGCACCCGGGCGGGTCGTCTTCAGGCTCGGCGGTCGCCGTCGCAGCGGGACTTGTTAATTTCGCCATCGGCACCGACACCGCCGGCTCCTGCCGCGCGCCGGCCGCCTTTTGCGGCGTTTTCGGACTCCGCGCCTCGCACGGCGCCGTGTCGATGGAAGGAATTATCCCACTCGCGCCGTCATTCGACTCGATCGGCTGGTTCGCCCGCGACATCGGCGTCATGGCGTCGGTCGGCGAAGCGCTGTTGCCGGCGGACGCAAAGGACGTCGAGGTCGGAGAAGTCTTGCTGCTCACCGACGCCTTTTCGGGAGTCGAAATGTATTTCGCCTCGGCCGCGGCGCAACCGATCGACGCCTTGAAAGCATTCGCGCCCTGGCGCGAAGCGACGCTCGGCGAGGATTTTTTCAAGACGGCGCTGGCGCAATTTCGCAATATGCAGGCCTTCGAGGCCTGGGCGGCGGATGGCGCCTGGATTTCGGCGAACAGCCCCACTTTCGGCATGGGCGTTGAACAACGTTTCGCCTATGCGGCGAAAGTCACCGCCGACCAAAGGGACGCCGCCGCAGCCTTCCGCGACAAGGCGCGGCCAAAAATTGACGCGATGCTTGGCGCGCGCGGCGTCATCGTCATGCCGACCACGCCGTTTCGCGCGCCGCTGCTCACCGAAAGCGAAGAGGCGCTCGACGCCAAGCGCTATCAGATGATGCGCCTCTTTCTGATCGCCAGCTTTTTCGGCCTGCCGCAGATCAGCATTCCGCTGCCGACCAGCGATGCGCCCGTCGCCCTTTCCTTCGTCGGCCGCCATGGCGGCGATCGGGCATTGATCGCCTTCGCCCAGCGCTTCTGCGCGCAGATGAAGAAGTCGCTCTAATTTTGGTTTGTCGCATCGTCATTGCGAGGAGCGCAGCGACGAAGCGATCCAAAGCCATGGGCGCGACTCTGGATTGCTTCGCCTGCGGCTCGCAATGACGAATTCGACACATTTATTGTGATTTAGGATTCCCGATTGCGCGCGTCGGGAATGACATCCGCGTTGTTGTTTTACTTCTGGAAAGGCGCGCTTGCTCAATTGCTCGGCCGCGGCCCGTGGCCGAGAAGATCCTTGATTCGCCCGGTCAATCTCTCACGAACGTCGCGATAGGCGTCCAGTATGGCGTCGCGCGATCCCTGGGCGGCGGTCGCGTCCGGCGTCGGCCAATAGACGACGTCGACGGCCATGGTGCGGGCGAACTCCAGCGCCTTATGATGCGCCTCCGGCGACAAAGTCACAATCAGATCGAAATTTGAGTCTTCGAGATCTTCGAACGTATGCGGTCTATGCGCTGAAATGTCGACGCCGATTTCCTCCATCGCCGCGATTGCGAATGGGTCCGGCGCGCCGCGCTTCAGTCCCGCCGAAGCGAAATAGATTTCGCGGCCGAAATAGTGCCTTGCGATCGCCTCGGCCATGGGCGATCGAACAGTGTTCAGCGTGCATGCGAAGAGGATCGACTGGGGCCGCGTCACGACGCTAACCCATGCTCATCGCAGGTTCGGCGCCGACTGCCGATCCCGTTCAATGAAGGCGGCAAGCTCTTTCGTCTGATCCGAGAACAATTGTAGCGCGCTGATGTCGAGCGGCTCGATCAGGCGCTGCATCAGCAGCAGGTCGCCGCCTTCAGAGAAGGCCGGCGCCAGTCCGCAAAAGAAGAATCCGAGCGCGCGCGCGCGCTCCACCAGAAGGGGCAGGCCCGGATCGCCGATATGCGCGGAGAGCTGAACCGCGCGAGCGCCCAGACTGTCGATGTCACTGATCGCTTGCGTCAGTTCGATGGCGGCGTTCGATCCGATCGTCTCGAAGCGAATCCTGCCGTAGCCTCCGTCGTTGACGGTAATGCTCGTCGTCGATCGCGTCTCGGTCGGCGTCTTGGCGTCGCGCCGAGAAATTCGAACGCCGAGACGATCATATGTCGCCGAAATGACGTCACGATAGTCGTTCGGCGCGACGATCTCGCAGGCGCGCGACGGCTGCAGGAAGCGGAACGTCAGCAGAAAGCTCTGGCGTTGCCCCGCCGTCGGCACGGGCAGGTCTTTTGAATGCAGCGTCTCGGGCGCCGCGCCGAGCAGAATGGCGGTCGTCGGCATGCCGGCGCGCTCATCGTTGCGCTGCGAGAACGTATGCGTGGTGACGGGCTCGGCGTAGATGCCGACGAGCCCTAGCCTCAGCGCCTCGTCGGTCAGCCGCTCGGTCATGCGCTCCAGGAGATGATGTCCGCGGTAAGAGGGCAGAACGACCGCTTCGCCGCGTTCGGCGACCGTCGCGCCGGGTTCTCGCTCCAGCGCCACATGCCCGATCACCTCGCCGCGCGCGTCGCGGCTCACCATCGGGATCAGCTCGCCGCTCTCGACTTTCCGCCAATAGCGATGCGGCGAGAAGACTTCGCGATGAATGTAATTATGTCCGTAGACGGCGAGGAAGCAACGCGCGATCGCCGCCGAGTCGCCCTGCCGAGGGGCGTCGATCTGCACCGCTTCCGTCGGCGCCGCAACTTCGTCGACCGGCTCCTCGACGCTGGTCGCTTCGCAAGCGCTCTCGATGCTGCGATGGAGCGCGATCTCCCAGCCGTCGACGCCGCGTTCACGGTAGGAAAATCCGGCGTCCCGTCGCAAACGCGCGCCGAGCGATGGCAAGATTGCGGAAAACCGCGAGTGGCCGTTGAGCAGAATCCGCGCGCGCACTTCGCGTTTTTCCGACGAGAGCAGGATCGACGCGCGCTCCGACTGCGCGCTCGACTGGCAGAGAATCGGCCAAATTTGCTCAGCGTCGGCGGCGATCAGGCTCGCAGCCGCGGGGGGGACGCCTTCGACAAGCGACGCCTCGCGCACGAAGGCGCGAAGAAGTTCGCCGCCTTCCGCTTCCATCGTCAGCCGCAGCTCGGCAAAATGATCCGAATGATTTTTTCCCATGCGAAGCATTCCAGTGCAAAACAATCGAGCATCGCGATGCGTGACGCTGCAGCATTGGCGCTAGAGCAAGTTCCGAAAAAGTTGATAGACTTTTTCGATCAGAACTTGCTCCAGCTTCTTAACTTGGCGCGATTTCTTGTCGATTAGACGATTCCGTCTGATCGGAAAGCGCGCCAGCGTCAAATTCACCCTTTCCAGTGAAGCGCCGTGATCAGCGTGAAGATGCGGCGCGCCGTGTCCTGATCCGTGTCGATCTTGCCTTTCAAGCGTTCGAGAAGAAGTTGCGCGCCTTCGTTATGGAGTCCGCGACGGCCCATGTCGATCGCCTCGATCCGGCTCGGCGTCGCATGGCGGATCGCCGCATAATAGTTTTCGCAGATCATGAAATAGTCTTTGAGAATGCGTCTGAATGGCGTCAACGAGAGAATGTGTGTGACGAGACAGACGCCCTCCGCGTCGCAAATCTTAAAGACCAGCTTGGCGTCGGCGAGCGAAATCAGCAGCGCGTAAGGCCCGCCCTCATGGCCGACGAGCGCAAAACTGTTCTCCTCCAAAAGATCGTAAATCGCGATGGCGCGCTCATGCTCCTGATCCGCAGAGCCGCGGCCGATCGAATTTTCGTCGAGCGTGACGGAAATGAGCCGCTTCGACTCGCTTGATTCCACGCCTCACGCCCCAAGCTGATTGAGGCGTATCGACACCGAGCGCGCATGGGCCTGCAGGCCTTCTGCGTCGCCGAGCGTCACGGCGGCGGCGCCGATGGCGCGCAGCGACTCTGCGTCGCATTTGAGGATCGACGTGCGCTTGACGAAGTCCAGCACGCTCAGGCCTGACGAGAAGCGCGCCGAACGCGCCGTCGGCAGCACATGATTGGAGCCGCCGACATAATCGCCCACCGCCTCGGGCGTGTAGGCGCCGATGAAGATCGCGCCGGCGTTCGAAACGCGCGCCGCCAGCGCTTCGGCGTCTTCGCTGATGATTTCGAGATGTTCGGCGGCGATGCGGTCGGCGAGCGGAATGGCGTCGGCGAGGCTCTTCACGACGATCGTCGCGCCATAGTCGCGCCATGAGGCGCCGGCGATCTCCTTGCGCGAAAGCGTCGCCAGATGCCGCTCGACGGCGGCGACAACTGCGTCGGCCTGCGCCGCGTCGTCGGTGATGAGGATCGACTGCGCGGATTCGTCATGCTCGGCCTGCGCGAGAAGATCGGCGGCGATCCAGTCGGGATTGGCGGTTGCGTCGGCCAGGATCAGCACTTCGGACGGCCCGGCGATCATGTCGATGCCGACCTGGCCGAACACCCGGCGCTTCGCCGCCGCGACCCAGGCGTTGCCCGGCCCGACGATCTTGGCGACGGGCGCGATCGTCTTCGTGCCATAGGCGAGCGCCGCCACCGCCTGCGCGCCCCCGACGCGGTATATTTCATCGATGCCCGAACGTTCCGCGGCGGCGAGCACCAGCGGCTCGACATGGCCGCCGGGCGTCGGAACCACCATGACGATGCGCTTCACGCCAGCGACCTTCGCCGGGACGACATTCATCAGCACGGAAGAGGGATAGGCGGCGGTGCCGCCGGGCACATAGAGCCCGACCGAGTCGAGCGGCGTCCAGCGCCAGCCGAGCTCGACGCCGGCTGTGTCGCGAAAGCGCAAATCCTGCGGCTTCTGCCGCTCGTGAAAAGCGGTGATCCGCGCGAGCGCCAGATCGAGCGCCGCAAGCTGCTCGGACGAACATTTGGATTCCGCTGCGGCGACCTCTTCACGCGAAACGGCGATGCCGGTTTCCTCGAGGTCGATCCGGTCGAAGCGTCTGGAGTAGTCGATGAGCGCCGCATCGCCGCGGGACACGACATCTTCGATGATGCCGCGAACGGTCGCGTCGACATCCTGCGACGCCTCCCGCTTCATGGCGAGCAGCGACGAGAAACGCTGTTCAAAATCGGGCGCCGCAGCGTCCAAACGCAGGGTCATGTTCCTCTCCAGCCGGAAGTCCGGCTGTCATGGCCCTCGGGGAGCGCCCTCGTCAAGTTCGCCGCTGAGATCATGGGCCGGACGGGCGCCGACCTTCCAGCGCGGCCCAACGTCGCAGAGCTGCGCCTCAACGCATTCGACGTCGAGCGCGATCGACGCCCCGCCAGCGAAGAAAAGCCGGACGACGCCCGACGGCGGCTCGGCGTCGGGCTCGAAAGTAACCGCCAGCAGTTCGAGTATGGAGTCGGGCCGATCGCGCGCGACGTGCTGACAACGCACGCGCTGAACGCCCTCGAAATGGAGGCCGCAGCGGCATCGCTCCAACCGTCCGTCGAGCTCGGCGGCCCAGTCGAACCGCGAGCCGACCAACGCGAACCGGCGCCTTTCAGGAATAAAGGCGATGTCGCCAACGCGCACCAGAGCGTCCTGCAGATGCGCCGAAAGCAGCGAAAGGTCTTCGCCGTCGAGCGCATGCAGGCGCAAAGCGTGTTGCTCACAAGGCCGGCTGGGTGGCTCCATATCCTCTCCTCCTTCGCCCATATGGCGAAGGGTAGTGGGGGACGCAACCCTATGCGCGGCGGCAGCGGCAATATTGGCCAAGATGCGACCGTTCTATCTCCTGACCGCAGTCCTCGTCCTTCGAGACGCCGCTTTCAGCGGCTCCTCAGGATGAGGACTGCTTGAGGGCAGCAGAAGCTTCGTTGCGAATACAGAGCAGCCCAGCAATCAAAGACCCCCTCATCGCTTAATCCTGAAACGGATTGTGCACGAGGATCGTGTCGGCGCGTTCGGGACTCGTCGAGAGCAAGGCGATCGGCGCGTCAATCAGCTCCTCGATGCGCCGGACATATTTGATCGCCTGCGCCGGCAGATGCGCCCAGGAGCGCGCGCCGCTCGTCGATTCACGCCAGCCGGGGAAGCTCTCATAGACCGGCTGCACCCGCGCCTGCGACGCCTGCGACGCCGGCAGGCGCTCAATGCGCTTGTCGTCGAGCGTGTAATGGGTGCAGATTTTGATCTCGTCGAAGCCGTCGAGGATATCGAGCTTGGTGAGCGCAACGCCATTGATGCCCGACGTCTTTACCGCCTGACGCGTCAGCACGGCGTCGAACCAGCCGCAACGGCGCCGTCGCCCCGTGTTGGTGCCGAATTCGCGGCCGCGATCGCCGATCAATTCGCCGATCGCATCGTGAAGTTCGGTCGGAAACGGGCCGCCGCCGACCCGCGTCGTATAGGCCTTGGCGATGCCGAGCACATAGCCGATCGCGCCGGGTCCGAGGCCCGAGCCGCTGGCCGCCGACGCCGCTACCGTGTTCGACGACGTCACATAAGGATAGGTGCCGTGGTCGACGTCGAGCAGCACGCCCTGCGCTCCCTCGAAGAGGATGCGCTTGCCGGCGCGGCGATTGTCTTCGAGCAGTTCCCACACCGCGTCCATGAAGGGCAGGATGCGGGGCGCCACCGACAGCAGCTCCTCGCGCAAGGCGCCTGCTTCGACCTCGTGCAGGCCGAGGCCTCGCCGCAGCGGATTGTGATGCGCGAGCGCGCGAGCGATCTTGTCGTCGAGCAAATCGGGCTCGGCGAGGTCCATGAGGCGGATCGACCGGCGCCCGACCTTGTCCTCATAAGCGGGACCGATGCCGCGCTTGGTCGTGCCGATCTTGGCGCCGCCGCCCGCCTCCTCGCGATGCGCGTCGAGTTCGCGATGCAGCGAAAGGATAAGCGGCGCATTTTCCGCGATCTTGAGATTCATCGGCGATACGTCGACTCCCTGCTCCCGAAGCCGATCAATTTCGCCGACGAGGAAATGCGGATCGACCACGACGCCATTGCCGATCACCGACAGCTTGCCCGGCCGAACGATTCCCGAAGGCAGCAGCGCAAGCTTATAGGTGACGCCGTCGATAACCAGCGTGTGCCCGGCGTTATGTCCGCCCTGGAAGCGCACGACGACGTCAGCCTCGAGCGACAGCCAGTCGACGATTTTACCCTTGCCCTCGTCGCCCCATTGGGCGCCGACCACCGCCACATTCGCCATGGCCGATCTTGATCTCCAACAGAAAAAGCCCCGCGCGGTAACGCCGGGGCTGTTACCGCCGGGGTTTAGCGCATGCGGTCTAGGGGGTAAAGTCCCCGCCCGGCCGGGCTCGGAAACCCGGGCCGCCGCTGCGCATGGAAATATCCAGGATCAAGAATCAACGCGACTGCGCTTCGCGCTCCTCGATATCGATCCGCGCCGAAGCCCGAGTTCCGGGCCGCAGCGCAAGGCCGGGATTTTCCGCCTCGATGACGATATCGACTGTCGCGCCGTCTTGCGGCGACCGAGGGCGGCGCACTTCGATTACCCTGCCTGCAAAGGTCCTTTCCGGCGCAGAGGAGCCCGAAAGCAGCGCCTTCGCGCCCGGCGTTACGGCGAGGGCGCCCTCTCCCTCAACCTTGGCGTGAAGACGTACGGTCTCGGCGTTGGCGACGACGAACAGCGGCGCGCCGACTTCAACGTGCGCGCCAACCACACCCGTCCGCTGGACAATAAAGCCCGCTGCGGGCGCTTGAACCTGGGCTCCAGCGTGCGCCGCCTCCGCCGCTGCCAGAGCCTCCCGGCGCTGCGCGACTGCGGCTTCGGCGCGTTCGATTTGCGCCTGCGCGCGCGCCAAGGCGCGACGCCCACTGGCAAGCGCCTTGCGGCTCGCGGCGCGACGCCCCGAACCCGTCGTCAGCTTTTCGAGGTTCGACTGCGCTCTCGTCTGCGCGTTCTGGCGCTGGGCCAGTTGCCGCTCAGCGGCCGCCAGCGCGCGTTTCTCCCGGGCCAACGCATCATCGAAAGCGCGCCGATCGAGAGTGGCGCAGGTCTCGCCCTTCTCCACTTTGGCGCCGAGGTTACAAGACAGCGTCGCGATCACGCCTGCCGTGGGCGCGGCGATCAGCGTCTCCGAGAAAGGAGCGATCACCCCGCTGACGAGGACCGTTCGGACGGCCGGCGCGCGCGCGATCGGCGCTTCCTGGCGCATGAGACTGGCGCGTGTGTGAAGATAGAACCCGCCGCTGACGACAATGAGGAGCAATCCCAATAGACCGGCGACGACAGGCCGAACCCAGTCGCCAGGAGCGATGACGGCGGCTGCGCCGGGAGCCTGCGGGACGGGCGCGGCGCGTGGCGCAGGGGCCTGCTCCGCGAAGCGGAATATGGCCTTTTCGACCTCGACGAGCAGAAAGAGCACGACGCTCGCGCCGACGATATGCTGCCAGATCTCAATGTCGAGCGGCGTCGTGTCGAACAACGCCCGCATGAATGGCAGATAGGTGAACATCGCCTGTAGCGCGATGACGATAGCGACGGAGATCAGCACGGCGCGGCTGCCGAACAGGCCCTTGAGCGACAATGACGACTCCGACAGGAAACGCGCGTTGAAGAGATAAGCGACTTCGCAGGCGACGAGCGTGTTGACGGCGACGGTTCGCGCGCTGTCGAGCCCCATGCCCCGCGCCTTCTCCAACTCATAGAGGCCGAAGGTCGCAAGCAGCATCAGCAAAGAAACGAATACGATGCGCCAGACGAAGTGGCGGGAAAGGATCGGCGCGCTCGATGCGCGCGGGCGACGCAACATGACGCCCTTGGTCGGCGGCTCAAACGCGAGCGCGAGGCCGAGCGTGACGGCGGTGATCAGATTGACCCAGAGGATTTGCGCCGGCGTCACCGGCAATGTCTCGCCCATGGCGATCGCGGCGATGATCGTGAGGCCTTCGCCGCCGTTCGTCGGCAGGATATAGAGAATCGTCTTCTTCAGATTCTCGTAAACGACACGGCCTTCATGCACCGCATGCACGATCGACGCAAAATTGTCGTCGGCGAGCACCATTTCCGCGGCCTCCTTGGCCGCTTCGGTGCCTTTCACTCCCATGGCGATGCCGATGTCGGCGCGCTTTAATGCAGGCGCGTCGTTCACGCCGTCGCCGGTCATCGCGACGATTTCTCCGCGCTTCTGCAGCGCCTGAACGAGTCGCAACTTGTGTTCGGGACTGGTGCGCGCGAACACGGTCGTGGCGATCGCCGCCTCACCGAGATCGTCGTCGCCGATGGCGTCGAGCTCGCGGCCGGTCAGAACCGAATCCGGCCGTTGCAGACCGAGTTCGCGAGCGATGGCCACGGCCGTCGCGGCATGATCGCCGGTGATCATTTTGACCGACATGCCGGCGGTCGCGCACTGTCGGATCGCATCGATGGCCTCCGGCCGCGGCGGATCGATCAGGCCGATAAGGCCGACGAAGACAAGCCCGCTTTCGACGTCGCTGAACGCGAGTTGTTGCTGCCCCTCCTCTGCGCGTTTCGACGCAATCGCCAGAACGCGCTGCCCGCGCGCGGCCATCTGATCGATGTGCGCAACCCAGCAGTCACAGTCGATCGGACGCTGCTCTCCGCACGTGCTCTGCTCCCAGAAACACATTTCGAGCAGCCGCTCGGGCGCGCCCTTTACGAAAATGTAGCCGACGCCCTCGTGGTCGTGATGCAGCGTCGCCATGAAGCGATGCTGCGATTCAAAGGGAATCTCGTCCGTGCGCGGCAGCTCCAGCGCCAGCTCTTCGAGGTTGACGCCGCCTTTTACGGCGGCGGCGAGCAAAGCCCCTTCCGTCGGATCGCCCTCGACGCTCCAGGCGCCGTCCTTCTCGCGCAGCGCGGCGTCATTGCAGAGCGCGAGCGGGCGCAAAGCCGCTGAGAGGTGAACGTCCCCGCGCACGACGACGTCATTGCCGTTGCGCAAGAAACCGCCGTGGGGATTGTATCCAGACCCGGTCGTGTCGTAGACCCCGCCCGTGGTGACGATCGAGCGCACGATCAATTCGTTGAGCGTCAGCGTGCCCGTCTTGTCCGAGCAGATCGTGCTCACCGCGCCGAGCGTCTCCACCGCGGGCAGTTGGCGAATGATCGCCTTGCGCCGCGCCATGCGTTCCACGCCGATCGCCAGCGTGATGGTGATGATCGCGGGCAGACCCTCCGGGATCGCCGAAACCGCCAACCCGACAGCCGCCATGAACATGTCGCCGGCGTCGAAATTCCACACCAGCGCGCCAAAGGCGAAAACGGCGGCGCATACCGCGAGAATGACGACCGTGAGCCAGCGCGCAAATTCGTCTATGCGCTGCAACAGCGGTGTCGAGAGCGTTTCCACCTCGGACAGCATCGCGTTGATGCGTCCGATCTCGCTCGCCGCCCCCGTGGCGACGACGACCCCGGACCCCTGTCCGTAGGTCACGACGGTGCCCGAATAGGCCATCGAAGCGCGATCGCCGAGCGCGGCGTCTCCCGAAACCGATGCGGCGTCCTTGTCGACCGGCAGCGACTCGCCGGTCAGCGCCGATTCCTGCACTTTGAGAGACTTGACTCGAATCAGACGGATGTCGGCGGGAATCCTGTCTCCGGATTGAACATAGACGATGTCGCCGGGCGCGACGTTGCTGGCGTCGATGACGACTCGCTGGCCGTCGCGGACGACGGTGGCTTGGGAAGAAAGCATATTGCGGACGGCCTCCATGGCCCTTTCCGCCTTGCCCTCCTGAATGAATCCGATGATGGCGTTGATGACGACGACCGCAACGATGACGGCGGTGTCGATCCAGTGCCGCATCAGCGCCGTGACCACGGCGGAAGCGAGCAGCACATAGATCAGCACATTATGGAATTGCAGCGCGAAGCGAGTCAGGGCGCTGCGCCGCCGACCAACCGGGAGCCGATTGGGGCCGTGGACGGCGAGTCGTCTTTCGGCCTCAGCCTGGCTCAAACCCGAGCGGGATGCGCCAAGGCGCTCGAGGACCGCATCGGCTCCAATCGCCCAATATTCGTTCGATTCAGCCGACGGTTGCACGCGCGATCGTTCTCCTCCGCAGCAGTCCGAATGTCGCCGCCCGGCTGCGGCGAACGAACGGCTTCGGCACAGCCGAACCGGCGGCGTCTCCCAATATTATGGTTCGTCGGAAAGGCTTTGGCAGCGCTTCAAAGCGCTGAGGCGCCGGCTAAGCGGCGTCGTCCTCGATCGAGCGGATGCAGCCGTCGCCAACCTCAGCGGACTGCTTCAGTCCGATCCATCGGTCGACCGCTTTCGGGTCGAAGCCCGCCTCGCAATGGTCGCCAATGCGCATGAGCGGGCGACGGATCAGCAGCGGATCGAGGATCATCATCACCAGCGCTTGCTGCGGCGTGACTTTGTTCGGGTCAATTTCGCCGGATTTGATGCGCGGCGATGCGGCGTTGAACCATTCCGGCACCGGCTTGGCGCCGAAATAGGGACGCAGGCTCGACGCGCTCCATGCCTCGTTCAGGAGGTTTCGCGCCTCGACCTCATGTCCGGAGGCGCGAAGCAGCGCCTTCTGCCGAGCATTGCCGGCGCAGTCCGGCTTTTCATAGAAAATGACGTGAGCCATCGCGACCCCCCACATTGCCCCCAGGCGCCGATGAAAGCCTAGCGCGAAATTGTGCAGCGCGAAATGGCCTCGATCGAGCAAATTGCGGGCAACAGCGAGACGGGCTCGCCGCTTTGGCGGGCAGGCGCGATTTAGCGCGAGAGCGCCCAGACGATGTTTACGCGGGCCGCGAGGCGCTGGAGGCCGGGGCGAAGCGGCATTTCCATGGCGCCAGGCGCGGCGCCGGCCTTCGCCGCGAATGCGCGGGGGCGAATGTCGCGCTCCTCGATGGGCCTAATTTCGAGCACGCGCGACAGCCGCACCCCCGCCGCCTCCGCGTAGATTTTCGCTTGGCGTTCGGCGTCCTTGACCGCTTCCCGCCGCAATGCGTCAAGCCTCTGCTCGGGGCGCGCGATATCGAAATCGATTCCGTCAAAGCTGTTGACGCCTTTGTCGATCAGGCTTCCGGCGATTTCGCCTGCTTTCCCAATCGGCGTCACCCGCACCTGCAGGTCGTTTCGAGCGCGGAAAAACTTCTGCAGCGTCTTGAGCTTGCCGGTCTTGGGATCGCGCTCTTCGGTCGTCGCCGGCGCGAGCGTCACGCCTTGCGTCTCGACTTCGGCGTCGGGAACGCCGAGCTTTTTTAGCTCGGCAAGAACGGTGTCGACCGCGCGCGCATTTTCCGCCGCCGCGTCTGCGGCAGATGGTCGTTCGGTGACGACGCCGAAGCGTAGAATCGCCAAGTCCGGCGCAACGTCCTCGTAAGCTTCGCCAGTAACAGAAATATTTGGGACGCCGTCCTTCAGCGTGTCGGCGCGGCCCTCAGCCGCGATCAGCATCAAGCCGAGCGAAAATGCGAAGAGCGGACGAATCATGGCATATCCTAACGAAAGCTTTACCGCTAATGAGCTTAGCAAAGCCGCAAAACCGCCGCCTAGCGGCGCTAATCCAAACAGCATACAGAAGCCCGGCCCGATCGTCGCCCCGCGTCCTCTCGAAAAAGCCTCATGCCCACGCTTTATCATCATCCGCTCTGTCCACATTCCCGATTTATCCGGCTCATCCTCTCCGAATACGGAATTGACGCGACGCTTATCGAAGAGCGCGCGGGCGATCGCCGGCCGGAGTTTCTCGCGCTCGACCCGGCCGGCCGTACTCCGGTCTTCGTCGATGACGACGGGACTGTGGCGCCCGGCGCCAATCTCATCGCCGAATATCTCGATGAGATTTATGGCCCCGAACGTGGGGAACAACGGCTGCTGCCGCGGGACATGTCCGCGCGCATCGAAACGCGGCGTCTCGTCGATTGGTTCAACATCAAATTCTATGAAGAGGTCACCAACTGGCTGATCAAGGAGAAAGTCTATAAGCGCTTCGCGCCCCCGGGCGGCGCGCCTGACATGGACGTGCTGCGTGTGGCGCGCGCCAATATCCGTCACCATATGCGCTACATTGGCTATCTCACCCATACGCGAAACTGGCTGGCGGGCGATCGATTGACCTACGCCGATTTCGCCGCTGCCGCACATATTTCATGCGCCGACTATCTCGGAGATGCGCCGTGGGAGGAGGATGAGTCTGCGAAACACTGGTATCAACGCATCAAGTCGCGCCCGGCGTTTCGTCCGCTGTTGGCTTATCGGGCGCCGGGGCTCACGCCCGGACGCTATTATGCGGAGCTGGACTTTTAGTCGTAACCTGAGTCGATCGGACAGCTCGGGCGGAGTCGTCGGCCGCGATGCGGCTGCGCTTGACAAGCGTTCAGTTGGCGCAGGCAAGCGAAGTCCATCAAGGACAGTGTTATGAGCACGCCCGACGAGCGAGAAAGCGTAAAGGTAAAGTCCGCGCAAGAGATCGATCCGTCGCACAGACTGCCGCAGCGCATTCGGCAGCAGGAAATACTGGCGGAGCTTGGCGTTTCCGCTCTTCAGGGCGCTTCGCTCGATCAGTTGCTGAACGACACCGTACAACTGACGGCGCAAGGACTGAATGCGGAATTCTGCAAAGTCTTGGAGCTGCTTCCCGCCGAAAACAGATTTCTCGTGCGCGCCGGCGTGGGATGGAGTTCCGGCGTCGTCGGCGTCGCCAAGATCAGCGCCGACCTCGACTCTCCCGCGGGATTCGCGTTGCGCTGCGGAACGCCCGTCATCTCCAACCATTTAGAGGCCGAGACGCGATTCAAGACTCCCGAGATTTTGCGTCAGCACGGGGTTCGCCGCGCCATGAACGTTATCTTGCAGGGCGATGGAAAAGCATTTGGCGTGCTGGAAGTCGACAGCCGTTCGCCGACTGAGTTCGTCGAGCAGGACATCGCATTTTTGCAGGGCGCCGCGAATATCCTCGGCATGGCGATCGAACGCGAGCGAGAAGAGCGCAAGCTTAGAGAGGCGCTGGCGCGCAACGAAACGTTGCTCAAGGAAATGAACCATCGCGTGAAGAACAGCCTCACGATCGTCGGCAGCATGCTCCGCTTGCAGGCGAATGACGCAGAGGACGAGCAGGCGGGCGAACTTCTCAACGGGGCGTCGCACCGCGTGGACGCCATCGCCAAAGCGCATGACCAGCTGACTCGCGGCTCCGACGTCGAACGCATGGACGTAGGCAAATATATCGAAGCGCTGTGTCATGATCTCGACGAGAGCGTGGCGCAATGCGACGTTCGCACCGAGGTCGAAGAAGGCATCGTCATTGCGACCGATCGCGCCGTCGCGACCGCGCTGATCGTCAACGAGTTGATCGCCAATGCTGCGAAATACGCCTGCGACGGGCCGTCGGGGATCATAACGGTGAAGGTCGCGCGCAGTGAGGAAAATCGTTTCATGGTTTCGGTGCGCGACGAAGGCGCCGGCATGCCTGACGAGTTCCAGTCTCACGGCCGCAAGGGCCTCGGCATGCGGATCATTGGATCGTTCACGCGCCAGCTCAAAGCAACGATTGATATGAAGAAGCACGATCCAGGCACGGAGTTTGTCGTCTCGATCCCGCTCAACGCGCCCTCCTGACATGCAGGCGCCTCTCTCACCGGCGTCGACGGCGATTCGCAAAGATCGAGATCGACGCGCAAAGCAAGCGCACGCAACGCGGACCATCGAGGAGGCGATCCGCGCTCATGCTTTCGTTCTTGGTTTCGACGCCTGCCGCTTCGCGCATGCGACGGTGGCGCCCACGCAGGGCGAGCGGCTGCGGGCCTGGCTGCAGGACGGCGCGCACGGCGACATGAGTTGGATGCTCGAGACGGCCGAACGCCGCGCCGCTCCGCGCGCGCTATGGCCGGAGGCGACAAGTCTCGTGATGCTCGGCCTGAACTACGGGCCCGGAACGGACCCGCTCGCTTCGCTCACAAAGCCCGACTGCGCGACCGTTTCCGTCTACGCGCGCAACCGCGACTATCACGATCTCATCAAGGGTCGGCTGAAACAGCTCGCCGGATTCATGCTGAAGCGCGCCGGCGCCGGCGACGCCAAGGTCTTCGTCGACACGGCGCCCGTCATGGAAAAGCCGCTCGCCGAGACGGCCGGCATCGGCTGGCAGGGCAAACATACGAATCTCGTCTCGCGCGACTTTGGCTCATGGCTCTTCCTCGGGGCGATTTTCACAACTCTTCATCTCGACCCCGACCCGCCTGAACAGGATCATTGCGGCTCATGCAGCAAATGCCTTGACATATGTCCGACCGCCGCGTTCCCGGCGCCTTATCGGCTCGATGCGCGCCGTTGCGTCTCCTATCTGACGATCGAGCACAAAGGCCCCATTCCAATCGAATTTCGCGAGAAGATCGGCAATCGCATCTATGGCTGCGACGATTGTCTCGCGGTCTGTCCCTGGAACAAATACGCGAGCGCCGGACGTGAGACGAAGCTCGCCGCGCGGTCTGAATTTGACTCCCCGCCCCTGGCGCGATTAGCGCGGCTCGAAGATGCGGCGTTCCGGGCGCTTTTCGCCGGCTCGCCGATCAAACGCATCGGCCGCGATCGTTTCTTGCGCAATGTGCTCATCGCGATCGGCAATTCCGGCCGACCGGAGCTTGCCGCCGAAGCCGAACGCCTCATTGGCGATGCCGCACCCATCGTGCGGGGAGCCGCCGTTTGGGCGCTCGGCCGGCTGGCGCCGGCGCGATTGGCGGAGCTTCGTCGGGAGCGACTGGCGGCCGAACCTGACGAGGCGGTCCGGGAAGAGTGGCGCCAAACTGCCTAGATCACGCTGGCGGCGTGATCTCGACAATAGCAAATGCGCCACAGTCGCCGAAAAATTGCGCTCTTTCTCCTATTTACTGCGTTGCGGCAGACTACTCGCCGGCCATTTCGTTCTAATCTCTCATCCGGACCCCCGACTCGGCCGCGCCTCGCCATGTCTGACCTTTCGCGCCGCAATAATGACGAACCTGCAGAAGAGGCGTCCCGCCTGCTGCTGCGGATCGGCGTGTTTTTGCTGTTCGTGATCTCGCTCATTGCGCCAATTCTGGCGCGCCAGACCGTCTATGTGCTGCTGCCGATCGGGGCGGCGCTGCTTCTCGCCGCCGCGACGCTGACGCCGGAAGAGGGATCGGCGCGCTCGATGCGCGCGATCCTATTCTCGCCGCCGTTTCTGGCGGCCCTGCTGCTCGCGTCCTGGGCGGCGCTTTCGCTGCTCTGGACGCCCTTTGAGGGTCCCGCGGAACGTTTCGCCAAAATCACGGCGACCCTCGCGCTCGTGGCGCTCGCGACCGGATTTCTGCCGCTGCGCACCAAAACGTCCAACCTCAATCTTCTGCCGATTGGCGTCGCGGCGGCGACGATTGCGCTCGCCGCTGTCACCTTGCTGCTGAAGCCGCAATATACGCTCGACGACATTCTCGATGTCGGACCGCTCGGCCGCGCCGGACTTGGCCTGTCCTTGCTGGTGTGGCCGGCGATGGGGGCGCTCGCGGTGCGCGACCGATGGTATTGGGCGGCGGCGCTCGCCGTCGCGACCGTGATCGCCTGCTATCTCTCGCGCGCGCCGAATGCAATGCCGGCGCTCGCCGCCGGCGCGGCGGTCTTTGCCGCTTCGTTCGGCCGCCCGCGCGCGATGTCCGCGATAATCGCGGCGCTCATGGCGGCGATCGTGCTGCTTGCGCCGCTCGCCGCCTATGGCGCGCGCCTCCTATGGCCCGAGAGTCCCCCCGCCTTTTTCAAGCATCTCGTCTTTTGGGGTCAGATGATCGAGACCGACGGCTGGCGCACGCTGATCGGACACGGTTTTGGCGCGGCGACCTGGGGCGTGCTCGGCGGCTATCTGACGCCGTCCACGCCGCGCAGCCTGATCTTCAAGATCTGGTTCGATCTCGGCATGCTCGGCGCGGCCGCGGCGGCGCTCGTCGCCGCCCGCGCCAGCCTGTTCGTCGGCCAGTCGCGTCCGGCGCTGGCGCCTTTTCTTTTGGGCGGCATCGGCGCGGGCTTCGCCATTTGCCTGTTCGGCCCGGCAGCCGAGCAGCTCTGGTGGCTGACGCTCGCCGGACTTGACGCCATCGCCTTCGCGCTGGTCATGCGCGGCCAGTTTCGGAAACGCGCGCCGCGCGTTCCGGTCGGCTTCGGCGCATCTGCAGGGGACAGCCCATAGCCGTGGCGCTGTCTCCGACGCTCGTCGACAAAGTCGAAACGATCGCGCTTGGAGAGCCGGTCGCAGCCGCCGCATTCCTTGGCGGCGCGCCGGTCTTCGCGCTCGCCGACGGAACGCTACATTTCGGCGACGGCGCCGAGGAACGACGGATTCCCGTCCATGAGGACGCCGCCATCCTCGTCGCGGCGCAGGACGGCGACCGGCTCGTCACCGGCGGCGACGATGGCCGCGTCGTCGCGACCAACGCCAATGGCGGCGTCGAAATCATCGGCGACGAAAAGGGCAAATGGATCGACGCCGTCGCCGCGCATGGCGGCGCCGTCGCCTGGACGGCGGGCAGAACGGCGCGGGCGCGCTCGGCCAAGGGCGAAGCAAAGTCGCTCGATCTGCCGTCGACGTCGCGCGGCCTCGCCTTCTTTCCCAAAGGCTACCGGCTGGCGATCGCCCATTACGGCGGCGCGACTCTGTGGTTCCCGAATGCGGGCAAACCGGAGGCGCTCGTCTGGGCGGGCTCGCATCTCGACGCCGCCATTTCTCCCGATGGGCGCTTTCTCGTCACGTCGATGCAAGAGAACGCCTTGCACGGCTGGCGTCTCGCCGACGGCAAACATATGCGCATGGCGGGATATCCCGGAAAGACTCGCAGCCTCTCATGGTCGCATGACGGGAAATGGCTCGCGACATCAGGCGCCGACGCCTGCATCGTCTGGCCCTTTTCCGGCAAGGACGGCCCCATGGGCCAGGCGCCGCGCGAATGCGGCGTCCGCGCCGCGGTCGTGACGCGGGTCGCTTTCCATCCGGCGGCGCTCGTCGTCGCCATTGGCTATGACGACGGCCTCATTCTGTTAGCGCGGCTTTCCGACGGATCCGAAATTTTGGTCCACCGTCCGGCGCAGGACAGTGATCGCGCTCGGATCAGCGCGTTCGCCTGGGACGAAAAGGGCGCACGCCTCGCTTTCGGCGCGGAGAATGGCGAGGCCGGCGTGCTGAGCCTGCCCAAGGGGTGAGCGGCGCACGTGGGGAAATGCGTCATGCCCGCGCTTGTTGCGGGCATCCACGCCGGAACGTTGTGCAAGCGAAAAAGAATGAACGCTACCTATAGGTGGCAATAGTCGCCGACGCGAAGGGCGTGGATGGCCGGGCCAAGCCCGGCCATAACGGCGGATAGGTGACGCAGATGCCCAAAATCCCCCGCCTTCTCTCCATCGCCGGCTCTGACCCGTCGGGCGGCGCGGGCGTGCAGGCGGACCTTAAAACCTTCTCCGCCTTCGGCTGCTACGGCATGGCGGCGATCGCCGCGCTCACCGCCCAGAACTCCCGGGGCGTGACGGCCGCCTACCCTGTCGCGCCCGACATTGTCGCCGCACAGATCGAAGCTGTTCTGTCGGACATTCAACCCGATGCGATCAAGATCGGCATGCTCGCGACGCCGGACATCGCGCGCGCCGTGGCCGAGACGCTCGCACGCTATGAGGCGCGCAACATCGTGCTCGATCCGGTGCTCGTTCCGACGCAGGGCGTCAGCCTCGCCTCGGCCGGGCTTGAGACGGCGTTGGTCGCGAGTTTCCTGCCCTTCGCGCGCCTCGTGACGCCGAACCTTTATGAGGCGAGCGCGCTGACGCAAACGCCTCTTGCCAGTAACGCCGATGAAATGACGGCGCAGGCGCAGCGTCTCTGCGACGCCGGCGCGCGCGCCGTGCTGGTCACGGGCGGCGATCTTGCAGGCGAGCCCATCGACGTTCTCTTCGAAAATGGAGAGAGGCGCGTCTTTCGCGGGAGGCGCATCGCCACGCGCAACACGCATGGAACGGGCTGCGCGCTGTCCTCGGCCATCGCCTGCGAACTCGCCAAGGGCGCGCCGCTCATCGACGCGATTGCGACGGCGAAAGCCTGGCTCGAAGGCGCGCTGGAGGCGGCGGATAGGCTGCAATTGAGCGACGGCCGCGGCCCGCCGCATCATTTTTTTGCGCTGTGGCGTTGACCCCCTCCCCAGCCCTCCCCCGCTTCGCGGGAGAGGGAGCGGATTGCGCCCTTACGTCTGCTCCATCACCCCGACAGCGCCGCCTTCACCGCCGCGCTCGCCTTGGCGAAATCCATGCGGCCCGTGTATTTCGCCTTCAGCGCGGCGACGACCTTGCCCATGTCCTTGATCGACGCCGCGCCGACCTCATTGATCGCGGCCTTCACCGCCTCGGCGACTTCGGCTTCCGAGAGCTGCTGCGGCAGATAGGCGGAAATCACCGCGATCTCGCCCTTCTCTTTATCAGCGAGATCGGTGCGCCCGGCCTTCTCGTAGATATCGACCGACTCCTGTCGGCTCTTGATCATCTTCTGCAACAGCGCCAGCACACCGTCGTCGCCGAGCGTCTTGCCCGAGCCGCGGGCCTCGATGTCCTTGTCCTTCAGCGCGGCGTTGATGAGCCGCAGCGCGTCGACCTTGGCGCGCTCGCCCGCCTTCATCGCCGTCTTGAGGTCCGCCGTAATCTTCTCGCGCATGTTGGGTCCTTGGGGTTTCCATTTCCGGGGCGGATGCATTACATCGCGTCATGCCCGCGCTCGTCGCGGGCGCCCACGCGGCGCTGCGGCCCGTGGATGGCCGGGTCAAGCCCGGCCATGACGCGCGGAGGCTGCACTGTCAAGGGCGGCGGCGCTGCAGAATTCGGGACAGGGATGACGATCTATCAAGATAACGGCTGGAAGAAACCGATCCACACCGGCGCGCTCATTCTCGCCAGCGGCGAGGTGATCGAAGGCTACGGGCTCGGCGCCGTCGGCGAAGCGGTCGGCGAGGTCTGTTTCAACACCGCCATGACCGGCTATCAGGAAATCCTGACCGACCCGTCCTATGCCGCCCAGATCGTCACCTTCACCTTCCCGCATATCGGCAATGTCGGGACGAACGACGAGGACGTCGAAACCGTCGATCTTGATCGGAGCGCCGGCGCCGTGGGGGCCATTTTCGGCGCGCCGGCGACTGACCCTTCGAATTTCCGCGCCCAGAAGCCTCTCGCCGACTGGCTCGCCTCGCGCGGCATTGTCGGCCTCTGTGGAATCGACACCCGCGCGCTAACGACGCTCATTCGCGAACGCGGCATGCAGAACGCCGTCATCGTCCATGCGCCGGACGGCCGCTTCGACATTGCCGCGCTGAAGGCCAAGGCCGCCGCTTGGCCGGGCATAGACGGCATGGACCTCGTGCCGAGCGTCGGCGCCAAGGCGCGCTACGACTGGCGCGAGACGACCTGGCGGCTTGGCGGCGGCTATGGCGCGCGCAACGGCGCGCCCAGATATCGCGTCGTCGCCATCGATTATGGCGTGAAACGCAATATCCTGCGTCTTCTGGCCGAGCAGGACTGCGAAGTCGTGGTCGCGCCAGCGACCGCGACGAGCGGGGAAATTCTGGCGCTCAATCCTGACGGCGTCTTTCTCTCGAACGGCCCTGGCGATCCGGCCGAGACCGGCAAATATGCCGCGCCGGTGATCCGCGAGCTGCTCGAGGCGAAAATCCCGACCTTCGGCATTTGCCTCGGCCATCAGATGATGGCGCTCGCGGTCGGCGCGAAGACGAAGAAAATGCCGCAGGGCCATCACGGCGCCAATCATCCGGTCAAGGATTTCACCACCGGCAAGGTCGAGATCGTGTCGATGAACCACGGCTTCGCGGTCGATCGCGACAGCCTGCCGGCGAACGCCGTCGAGACGCATCGTTCGCTCTTCGACGGCTCGAACTGCGGCATCGCGCTTACCGACCGCCCGGCCTTTTCGGTGCAGCATCACCCGGAGGCCTCGCCCGGCCCGCAGGACAGCCATTATCTTTTCAAGCGCTTCATCGAGATGATGGAGAAGGCGAAGGCGGCCTAACGGTCAATGTCTGTTCCCGCCTCGGCGCGGCTAGCGAATTTTTCGCACGGCGGCACGAGCGCGTCGAGCGGCTTTTCCTTTGTCGCCGCTTCGCGCATGTCGAAATTCTTGAGCACGGTGAGATAAGCGCCAGAGGGTTGCGTGCGCAAATAGGTCGTCGTCAGCAGCGGACCTTCGGGGAAGTCGCCGCGCCGACAGGCTTCGGCTCCGACGCCGAAGGAGCCGTGCGTCTTGCCCGGGTTGCGCGCCTTCTCTTCGAGAAATTCCTTCTGTCGGGCGCGGATCGCCGCATAGTCGACCGGGTCGACGCGAAAAGCGTAAATGCGCGTTCCGGCCGTCTTCTCGCCGGCGAGCGGCGCGACGTCGTCGGGCGCGGTCGTTTCCTTGAGCGCGAAGGTCATCTCATGCTTCGCCTTCTCTTCGCCGTCGCGCCACCAGCCTATTTTCAACGTCACGCCGCCTCTCTGCGGCTCGAAACTTTCTGGCAGACGCACCGCCGCGCGCAGCGCCGCCGGATCGACCGATGCGGCGTCGAAATTGCGCAGCGCCCATAGGGTCGAGACCGGAACATGGCTGCAGGCGGATAGCGCTATGGCCAGCGCCAGAACAGACAGACGACAGAGAATGGGCGACATGGAATGCCTCATGCTGAAGTATCATTTTTTAATGTTTGACATTAAAATTTTCTCGTGTCAACGTAAACGATACAAGGAGACCGTCATGACCGACTTCACCGCCCTTTCCTTTGAGGACCGCCGTCTCGATTCGCTCCGCCGCCGCATCGGCTGGCTCTGCCAGACGCTGCGCTTCGCGCTCGTCGCCTATTGCCTGTGGATTCTCGTCACGATCGTGATGTTCTGGAGCGACGAGTCAGCGGTTGTTTCGATATTTGCGTCGCTGAAGATCGATGTCGAAGGCCTGTCCGCCAATCAGCGGCTTGCGGGCTTCGGCGTCAGCTTCGTGATCTGGACGCTGCTCGTCGTCGCCTGCTACGCCGGCTGGAGATTGTTCTCGGCCTATCTCGAAGGGCGCATCTTCACGCCCGATGCGGCGGGATGGCTGCGCGCTCTTGCGCTGGCGGGCCTCATCGCGGCGCTGGTCGATATCGCCGCGCGACCGCTCATGTCGCTCATCCTCACGGCCCATAAGGCGGCGGGCGCACATATGGTCTCCGTCTATCTGCGGCCCGAAGACCTCTCGACAATCATGCTGCTCGCGACGCTCCTCGCGCTCGCCCAAATCCAGAAGACGGCGGCCGACATCGCCGATGAAAACGCGCAGATCGTCTGATGCCGATCATCGTCAACCTCGACGTGATGCTGGCGAAACGCAAGATGCGCTCGCGCGATCTCGCCGCGCAGATCGGCATCGCCGAACAGAATGTGAGCCTTTTGAAGTCCGGCAAGGTGAAGGGCGTGCGTTTCGACACGCTCGAAAAAATCTGCGAAATTCTGCAGTGTCAGCCGGGCGATATTCTCGAATATCGGCCGGACGACAAATCTGGGTGACAAGCATGCCGCGTATCATGGCGAAAGCGTGGGGGTTCGGGCTTGCGTTCATCGCAGCGGCCATGTTGGCGCTGGCCCTAAGACCAGACCTTCGCCTCGCTGCGCGCGCCGCCTGGAACGATCCGCGCCTGCTGCCCGCTGTCGCGGACGATGCGCGGGTTCATTACGAGCCTGAGGCGCGGGTCTGCGCCGAAGCCGTGGCGGAAATCGCCCGGCGCGCCATCGCGCAAATCGAGTCAGCGCACGGACGCCCCTTCGCACAGCCGCCGGTCATCGGCGTCTACGCCTCCTACGAGAATTACGCGAGCGCCAACGCCATGGGCGATTCCGACATCGCCGCCGTAACGCGCGCCGGCGCCGCGCTTCTGTCGCCGACGCTGTGCGGCGCCGAACGCCATCGCCTCGAAAGCGTCCTCACGCATGAACTGTCGCATGTGCACCTTTCCGGCTGGCGGCCGCTCGGCGCGCCGCGCCCGCCGCAATGGTTCACCGAAGGGCTCGCGGTGATGGCGTCGAACGGCGGCGGCGCCGAGGGCGTCGGCGACGACGAAGCCGTGCAGGCGATCCGCGACGGCTATCGCGTCGTGCTCGACGGACGGCGCTGGATCGATTTCGCTGGGCTTGGCTTTGAAATCGAACCGCCGCGCGATCCAACGAAGAACGCGCTCACCCAGCGCCAGCGCCTCGCCTATCGGCAGGCGGGCTTGTTCGTCGCTTGGCTGCGCAGGCGCGACGATGCGGCGTTTCTGCATCTCCTTCGCGCGCTCGAAGCTGGCGAAGCGTTCGAACCGTCATTCGAAGTAGCGTTCGGCGATGACGCGCAGCAGCTCTGGCGCCGTTTCATATCCGATCTGTCCCAGAGCCGGAGAAGCGACGCCCGCGACTGACGGCAGTGTTTCATTTCAAGAAAACATAAATGTCGACGTCGATATTCGCGTCGTCGCCCTTAAAATCGGTGAGATATTCCTCGATGATCATGTCCTTGGTGTCGAGGCCCTTCTCGTCGAGATAGGCGGCGATCGCCTCGTATGTCGCCTCGATCTCGTCATAGGCGCCGCGATGCTGGAACTTGAGCGCCTTGCCAGCGGGCGAAGCGCCGATGCTGACGCCCTCAGGCAGTTTCGGCGCGCCTTCGGGGGCCGCCGAGAGTGGCGTCATCGCCTCGAAGGAGAAGCCGGCGTCGTCGGTCTTGGTGAAGACGGCGAAGGGACGGCCATTGACAACGAGATTCGCTTTGCCGACGGCGTCGTTGAGTTTGGCGAGCGCCTCGGAAATCGTCTTGGCTGCACTGTCCCACTTGCCATGCCCTTTGATCACCGCGGCGGGCCGAGCGTCGACGGTCACAGTCTGGCTCATGACCGCCTGAGTAGATTCGTCGACAGCGTTCCCCGGCGGGGGGGCTTCCGCCGGCTTCGCTTCTCCGGGTTTTGCTCCGCCGGGCGCGGCGCCCACTTGCCCGCCAGGCCTATCGTCCGGTGCGACGGTGGGCGTCGCCGCCGATTTTTCCGAGTGAACGGCTTTGTCCGTCTCTTCGACGCCGCGGCCAGGAAACAGCGCGCGCTCCGAATAGATCGAGGCGCCCGCGACGAGAATTGTGAAGATCGCCAGCGCCCGCCAATGGCGTCGCAGGCTGTCCAGCAAGCCGGGTTCTTCGTCTTCCATGGTCGAGCGCCCTAATCGCTCATCGTGGCGTTTTCGCGCAGAGGCGACGCGTCCGGCGGACGCAGTGGCGCTTCGGCGCAGCCTTCTCTATATACGAGCGCGTCTCCTTGAGAACAGGCGAAAACCTAAGTGATGGCGCACCCGCTCGACAATCTTCCGATTCTGCGCATGAACGGCGCGGGAAACGAGATTCTCGTTCTCGATTTGCGCGGGACCGGCCACGAACTCGCACCGCGGGAAGCGCGGGCCATCGCCAATGCGCCGGGCCTGCGATTCGATCAGTTGATGGCGCTCCACAAGCCGCGCCGGCCCGGCGACGACGCCTTCATGCGCATCTACAACGTCGACGGTTCGCTCTCTTCAGCCTGTGGCAATGGAACCCGCTGCGTCGCCTATATGCTGGCGCGCGAGGGCAAGGATTCGCTGCGTCTTTTGACCGATGCCGGCCTCGTCGAGACACAGCGCCGGGCCGAGACGGTGTTCACCGTCGATATGGGCCGCCCGCGATTTGACTGGCGCGACATACCGCTGGCCCGCGCCGTCGAGGACACGCACGAAGTCACGCTCGATCCGCCTGTCGCCGGCGCGCCGGCGCATTTCGCCGCGGTGAGCATGGGCAATCCCCATGCGGTTTTCTTCGTCGATGACGCGACGCTGATCGATCTCGAGACTCTTGGTCCGCGCATCGAACGCCATCCGCTCTTTCCTGAGCGCGTCAACGTCTCCTTCGCGCAGATGCTTGCGCGCGACGACATTCTGCTGCGCATCTGGGAGCGCGGGACCGGCGCGACCAAGGCCTGCGGCTCGGCGGCCTGCGCCACGCTTGTCGCCGCCGTCCGCGCTGATCTCGGCGATCGCGCCGCGCGCCTGCGCCTGCCGGGCGGCGATCTCGCGATTGAATGGCGCGCCGACGATCACGTGCTGATGACGGGGCCGGTCGAATTCGAATTCGAAACCACGCTCGATCCCCAAATTTTTCGGGATCTCGCCGCGTGAACGCGCCGCTACGCAGCGCCGAAGTGGTGAGCTTCGGCTGCCGGCTCAACGCCGTCGAGTCGCAGGCGCTAGCCAAAGCGCACGCAAGCGCGCGCGAAACTGTCGTGGTCAACACCTGCGCCGTCACCGGCGAAGCGGCGCGACAAGCGCGGCAAGCCATTCGCCGTTTGCATCGCGAACGGCCGCAGGCGGAGATTGTCGTCGCCGGCTGCGCGGCAAGGCTTGATCCCCAAGGCTTCGCCAAACTTGACGGGGTGACGCGGGTTCTCACCGAACACGCGCCAAATCGCGCGCTCTCCAGCATTGAAGGCACCCGCGGTCTCCTCGCCGTTCAGAACGGCTGCGATCATCGCTGCACCTTTTGCATCATTCCGTTTGGACGCGGCCAGGCCCGCTCGGCGCCGCCGAGCGAAGCCGTGGCGCAGGCGCGCGCGCTCGCTGCAAGCGGCAAGAAGGAGATCGTCCTAACCGGCGTCGACCTAACCAGCTACGGCGTCGATCTTGGCGACGGCTGGACGCTTGGACGACTCGTGCGCCTGCTGCTGCGCGAACTTCCGCACCTCGAACGCCTGCGGCTTTCTTCCGTCGACTGTATCGAAGTCGACGACGATCTCCTCAACGCATTCGCTGAAGATTCGCGGCTTTGTCCGCATCTTCATCTGTCGCTGCAATCCGGCGACGATCTTATTCTGAAGCGCATGAAGCGTCGTCACTCGCGGCAGGACGCCGTCGACTTTTGCCGCGCGCTGCGCAAGGCGCGGCCCGACATCGTCTTTGGCGCCGATTTCATCGTCGGCTTTCCGACCGAGACCGAAGAGATGTTTTCCGCCACGCTCGACATCGTCGACGACTGCGGGCTCACCCATCTTCACGTCTTCCCTTTTTCGGCGCGTCCTCAAACGCCGGCGGCGCGGATGCCGCAGGTCGCGCCAGAGGTCACAAAGACCCGCGCGGCGCGACTGCGCGAAAAGGGCGAGGCGGGCCTACGCGCCCATCTCGACGCCCAGACGGGTCGCACAATGCGTCTGTTGACCGAGCGCGGCGGGACGGCGCGCGCCGCCGATTTCACGCTTGCGCGCACGCCGGACATTGAGGCGGGCCTGATGATCAACGCGCTATGCACGGGCCACGACGGCCGCGCTCTGGCGATGCGCCTCACGGCTTCTGATAGGTGATGCGGTAGATCGCGCCGTTCTGGTCGTCGGTGACGAGAAGCGAGCCATCCACAAGCTCCGCGACGTCGACCGGCCGACCAAGATAAGATCCCGCGCCAACGTTCCACCCTTCCGCGAATGGCGCGCTTTCGGTCGTTCCCGAGTGAGTCGCCATCACCCTTGCCCCGATCGGTACGCTGCGATCCCACGAACCGTGCTGGGCGTAAAACAACGCGCCGCGATATTCTTTAGGAAACATGTCGCCGCGGTAAAATGTTATGCCGAGATCGGCGGCGTGCGGCGCCGTTTCGACGACGGGAAAGACGACCTCGTTTGGCAGCTCGACGCGAGCATATTCATTGGTGCGCACATGGCCGCCGCCGTACCAGGGGAAGCCGAAATTCAATCCCGCCTTGTCGGCGCGATTGATTTCGCCTGGCGGCCGGTCATCGCCCATCGAGTCGACCTGATTGTCGGTGAACCAGAGCGACCCGTCAGCATCGAAGACCATGCCGACGGAATTGCGAATGCCCGTCGCGAAGACTTCTCGCTGCGATCCATCAGGCGCCATCCGGATGATTCCGCCGATCCCCGTCTTCTGATAGAGCGGCAGCTTTTCCGGCGGCGAGACATTGTACGGCTGGCCGAGCGAGATATAGAGCTTGTCGTCCGGGCCTATTCGGCACACGCGGGACGCATGGCCGCGGCTCTCTTCGTTCCTTGGAATGAGATCGCCCGACTTGACGATGACCTTGGCGTTCGCCGCAGCGTCACGCCATGTGTTCTCAACGTCGTCGAATCGGGTGACGCGATTGCGCTCGACGAGAAAAAGCGCGCCATCGGCTGAGAGACACACGCCATGCGGCATAATGAACGGCATCGACGGCGCGAAACGTTCGACTGCGGCGGCGCTGTTCTCGCCCGGCGTCATCACATAGATGTCTTTCTCCTGCGTGCCGACAAAAATCGCCTTTCCTTCCCGTCCGATCGCAAGCGTGCGGGCTCCGGGCGCGATCGCATAGAGCGAGATCGAGAAGCCTGGGGCAAGTTTGACGCGCTTCAGAACGGATTCAATTTCGGCGCGACGCGCGTTCTGCGACACGGATTCGCAGTCGGCGGCGGTCAGCATTCCGCATGCGAACAGTGCGGCCAATGAGGCTAAGGCGATACGCATGGCGTCGAGCCCTCACAAAATTTTGTTGTTGGCAAGGCTGAGATAGATATATGGCCGCAAAAAAGGCGAAGCCAAACGGCTTCACCTCATTTTACTGCTACGTCAGCGGATGTCACCAGCCGCCGCGCGCTGACTCGTCACGCGTTGACGCGGACGTCGTCGCGTCCTCCCAATAGGGCGCCGACCCGTAATTCTTGTTCAACCTGGTTTCCCAGTCTCGATCAGTCCAGCTTTCTTCGCCAGCGTATTCGGGAGCATTCTGCAACTGCTCTTCCGTCACATTGGCGACGTAACCGCCGAGATTGGTGTCGTACCGCAACGCCTTCCAGGGAAGAGGATGTTCGCCTTCGCCGATGCCGAAAAAACCGCCGAACGTCATGATCGCGTAACGAACCATCCCGGACACGCGATCGATCATCAGATGGTCGATCTCGCCAATCTTGTTGCCGGACGCGTCATAGACGTCGGCGCCTTCCGCCTTATCGCTGGAAGACGCCCGCGTAAGCTTAGCGATGTCTTTCTTCCTGCGCAAATTACCGCTAATGCAAAGCCGTGGCGCGTGACTGCTCCAAATGACCGCTTCAATCTCCGTCATAACAGGAAGGGGCTTCGCCCCGCAGGTAAAGGCGCATGTCTCACGAATTCGCCATGGGTTGGGAAGTCTTCGAGATCATTTGGATCAACCTGCTGCTCTCGGGCGACAACGCGATTCTGATCGCGCTCGCATGCCGACAGTTGCCGGTCCGCCAGCGGCGTTGGGGCGTCTTTCTCGGCGCGCTCGGCGGAATCATTCTGCGCATCGCCTTCACGCTCGTCATCGTCGAGCTTATGGCGATTCCCTATCTCAAACTCGTCGGCGCAATCTTGCTCCTGATCGTCGCGGTCAAACTGCTGATCGATGAAGGCGAGCATTCGGACGTCAAGGCGAAGCCCAATCTCTGGAGCGCCGTTGGCGCGATCATCATGGCGGACGCAGTGATGTCGCTCGACAATGTGATCGCCATCGCAGCGGCGGCGCGCGGTTCGACCAATCTCATCGTGTTCGGCCTGCTCCTGTCGGTGCCGATCGTGATGTTCGGCGCCGGCGCGCTATTGAAAGTGCTAGAGCGATTTCCCGCGCTCGTCTGGGCCGGCGCCGGCCTGCTCGGCTGGGTCGCAGGCGACATGGCGGCCGCTGACCCGGCGCTGCCGAGATTTGTCCATGTCGCGAACCATGGCGCGCTCGAACTTTGGCTTTCGATCGGCGGCTGCGCGCTGGTGCTGGCCATCGCTTTGACCATCGCCGTCTATCGGCAGTGGCGCGAGGATCAGCGCGCCTAGAGCTTCGACGCACGCGCGATCTGGCAGCCTAGCCGCGTCCCATGCCCTGTTTGGCGATCGGCTGCTGCGGATCGAGGCTGAGCGCGCGCTGATAGGATTCCTGCGCCTTCGACCGATTGCCGCTCTTGTCGTAAGCGACGCCGAGCCAAGCCCAGGCGAGAGCGCTCTTGCTGTCTACATTGAGCGCGGCGTTGAAGTCCTCGACCGCCTTGTCGAATTTGCCGAGCGCCACGAAGCTCTCCCCGCGCGCGAGATAGGGCGCTGCGGCGAAGGGGTCGCGATCGATTGCATTATCGAAATCAGTCACGGCGCGGGCGTTGTCGCCACGCTTCTGGTGAATGAGCCCGCGCGCGTGAAACGCCTGCGCGCTTTCCGGGTTGAGCCGGATGGCCTGATCGAGATCGGCGAGCGCCTGATCGAGGTTGCCCTGCGCGCGCAAAAGATTGGCGCGTCCGACATAGGCCGGCGCATGTTTGGGGTTTGCTTCGATGGCGCGGTCGAAATCGGCGCGAGCGGCCTCGCTCTGGCCCATTTGCCGAAGGGCCAGCGCACGATTGGTGTAAGCCGGCGCATTATTGGGCTCGAGCTTGATCGCCTGCCCGAAGTCGGCGACCGCCTCCTGAAATCGCCCGACTCGCGCGTAAGCGACGCCGCGCGTGTTGTAGGCTTCGGCGCTCGACGGATTGCGGCGAATCACTTCGCTGAGCGAATCGATATTGGCCGAGGCCGATTTGGGGTCTGTGTCGGCGATCTCGGCGATGCCGCGGCCCGGCGGCCGAATGCCGCTTGCCGTTTCGCAGCCTGCTAGGGCGACGATGGCGAGCGCCGCGGCGCTGCGCGTCAGGGCCTGACGGGATAGGGGCGAAACCTGGCGGCGCATAGCCGCCGCACGGCAAAAGACCATGCCTTCCGAACCTCCCAAGCCGTAACAGTCGTCTCGCAATCTTTTTGTCGGGCAATCGTTAAAAAACGCCCGCAATTCGGCGAGAATCCGACAACAGGCTGGCTCAGCGGCCGACCGTCTTCGCCTTTACCGGCAACAGGCCTTCGCGCTGTAGTTTCTTGCGTGCGAGCTTGCGCGCGCGGCGGACCGCCTCGGCCTTCTCGCGCGCACGCTTCTCGGATGGTTTTTCATAATGGCCGCGCAGTTTCATTTCGCGGAAGATGCCCTCGCGTTGCATCTTCTTTTTCAGTGCTTTGAGCGCCTGATCGACATTGTTGTCGCGAACGAGAACTTGCACGTATCCATCCTGTGTTTGGCGCGCCGCGACGAAACCGTCGGCATGCCGTCGAATAGGGAATAGGCCGCCGGGCGCTGACGGAGCGCCTGACCCGTGCGGCAGCAGATAACAGAGTCGCCCTTCCCTGTCCACGGCCAATTGGGCCACGTATGCGCCTATGCTCAGCGTCTGCAAGGACCTGCCGCCTTTGGAGGCCACCTTGACTCGCCGCTGGGATAGAAAGCGCAGCGGCCGACTTGTTCAATGTCGGCGTTACAATATAACATTGGCCATGTTCGACATGACGACGCATGAACGCGCCCTGCCCCCGCATGCCAACGCCGACGCGCCCGGCGCCGATGCGCCCGCGCCGGAACCGCGGCTTTCGGCGCTCGGCGCCTCCGCCGGCGCCCGTTTAAGCGTCGCGGCGCTGCTGCTTGGGGCGCTGTGGGCCGCCGCCTATTGGGCGCTGCATTGAACGCGGGCGTTCACGCACCGGCGATCCGGCTCGTCAATCTTACCCTCGGCTATGATCGTCGCCCCGCGGTGCATCACCTCGACGGCGAGATCGCGCCTGGAGAAGGCCTCGCCGTGTGCGGCCCGAACGGCGCCGGCAAGTCGACGCTGCTCAAGGGAATCGCCGGACTTCTCGCGCCTCTTGGCGGCGCCATCGATTTCGCCGGCGCGTCGCGTCGCGCCACTGCTTATTTACCGCAGGTCGTCGAGATCGACCGCGCCTTCCCGATCAACGTCCGGGATTTCGTGGCCATGGGCGCGCTGGCGCGCATCGGACTCTGGGCGGCGCTGAACGCAGCCGAACGCGCGCGGGTCGCCGCGGCGATCGAAACGGTCGGGCTCGTCGGCTTCGAATCGCGAACCTTGGAGACTCTGTCCGGCGGCCAGATGCAGCGGGCGCTGTTCGCTCGCCTGATCGTGCAGGATCGGCCGATCGTTCTTCTCGACGAACCTTTCGGCGCGATCGACGAAGCGACGATCGACGATCTGCTGACGCTGATCGCGCGATGGCGGACCGAAGGACGCTCAGTCGTCGCCGTCCTGCATGAACTGGACATTGTGCGGCGGGCGTTTCCGCGGACGCTGCTGCTCGCGCGCGAGCGCATCTTCTGGGGCGACACGCGCGACGCTCTTTGCCAAGAAAATCTCCTCCGCGCCCGCGCCATGTCGGAAGCGTTCGACGAAGGCGCGCGCGAATGTCTGCGCGACAACGACCACGACGCCCAAGATAAGCCCCATGTTCACTGACGTCTTCGTCACGCCCTTCGCCGAGTATGAATTCATGCGACGGGCGCTCGTCGGCTCACTGGCGCTCGCCTTATCGGGCGCGCCGCTCGGCGTGTTCCTCATTCTTCGGCGCATGTCGCTCGCCGGCGACGCGCTCTCGCACGCCATTCTGCCGGGCGCCGCCGTCGGTTATCTTGTCGCCGGCCTGTCCCTGCCCGCGATGACCTTTGGCGGACTCGTCGCCGGTCTTGTCGTCGCGCTCGCCGCGGGAGCGGCCTCGCGATTCACGACGCTGCGCGAGGACGCTTCTCTTGCGGCCTTCTATCTTGTCTCGCTGGCGCTCGGCGTCACTCTCGTGTCGCTGCGCGGCTCGAATGTCGATCTGCTTCACGTGCTGTTCGGCTCGGTCGTCGGCCTCGACGACATTGCGCTTCTAATGCTCGTCGGCGTCTCGACCGTAACGCTCGTTCTGATGGCGCTCTTTTATCGAGCGCTGGTGATGGACACGCTCGACCCGCTGTTTCTGCGACAGACGAGCGCCTTCGGCGAATTCACGCCATTCCTCTTCCTTGCGCTGGTGGTGCTCAATCTTGTCGCCGGTTTTCAAGCGCTCGGCACGCTGATGGCGGTCGGCGTCATGATGCTTCCCGCCGCCGCAGCGCGCCTGTGGACGCGCGATCTTGCCGTCGCCCTGCCGCTCGCCGCGGCGATTGGCGCGCTCTGCTGTTATGGCGGCCTCGTCTTTTCCAACCAGACCAGCGCGCCGACCGGACCGGCGATCATTCTCGCCGCAGGCGCGGTTTATTTCGTCTCGATGATTTTCGGTCGCGCTGGCGGATTGTGGCGATTGAAACGGCCGAGTCGCCATCTCGAAGGATAAAGCGATGCTAACACGTCGAAGCGCGCTCGCGCTTTCCTTTGCCGCGTTCGTTGCCGAGGCTCAGGCCGAGGCTCAAAAAATTCCGGTTGTCGCCAGCTTTTCGATCATCGGCGATCTCGCGCGCCAGGTCGGCGGCGACCGAGTCTCCGTCACCACGATCGTCGGTCCGGACGGCGACGCCCATGTCTATCAGCCCAGCCCGGCCGACGGCCGTCACATCGCCCAGGCGCGACTGATATTCGTCAACGGGCTCAGCTTCGAGGGCTGGCTTGACCGGCTGGTGCGGGCTGCCAAGAGCAAGGGCGAGGTTTTCGCCCTTGGCAATGGCATAGCGGCGCGCAAGGAGGAAGAAGGCCAGGATCCGCACGCCTGGCAGGATGTCGCAAACGCCAAGGTCTATGTCGAGGCGATCCGCGAAGCGCTAATCGCCGCCGATCCCGAAGGCGCGCAGACCTATAAGACCAACGCCGACGCCTATCTCGCCAAGCTTGATGCGCTCGACGCCGAAATCCTGCAGACGATCGCCGCTCTGCCGAAGGAGCGTCGCCGAGTGGTCTCGACCCATGACGCCTTCGGCTATTTCGCGGCCCGTTACGGCATCGACTTCATCGCGCCCCAAGGCGTTTCGACCGAAGCCGAGGTCAGCGCTCGCGATGTGGCAAAAATCATCGACGCCGTGAAGACGCATAAGGTTGCGGCGGTCTTCATCGAGAATGTCGCCGATCCGCGCCTCGCCAAAAGGATCGCCGACGAGACCGGCGCCCGCATGGGCGGTGTGCTCTATTCGGATGCGCTATCCGACGCAAAAGGCGACGGCGCAACCTATATCGACATGATGCGCCATAATGTGAAACAACTGGCCAAAGCCTTGGCGCCGTAGCCGCCCCCTCCCCAACCCTCCCCCACTTCGTGGGAGAGGGAGCAGGCCCGGCGCCTTATACAGAATTTCGCGCAAAGCCGATCGTTAGGGTCCCCTCTCCCATCCGAAGTCGGCTGTTGCCGACTTCGGGGTCGATGCGCAAACCGGGAACACCCGGTTTGCGAAGCGGGGGAGGGACAGGGAGGGGGCGATAGAAACTGGAGCAAGCTGCATTGACCGAGAAAATTCCCGTCACCGTCATCACCGGCTATCTCGGCGCCGGCAAGACGACGCTGCTCAATCGCATTCTCACCGAGAACCACGGGCGCCGCTACGCCGTCATCGTCAATGAGTTCGGCGAAATCGGCATCGACAATGATCTCGTCGTCGGCGCTGACGAAGAAGTCTTCGAGATGAACAACGGCTGCATCTGCTGCACCGTTCGAGGCGACCTCATTCGCATTTTCGAAGGGCTGATGCGCCGTCGCGGCAAGTTCGACGCGATCGTCGTCGAGACCACCGGCCTCGCCAATCCGGCGCCGGTCGCGCAAACCTTTTTCATGGACGCCGACGTCAAGGAAGCGGCGCGACTCGACGCGGTGGTGACCGTCGCCGACGCGAAATGGCTCGGCGAACGGCTGAAGGACGCGCCCGAAGCAAAAAGCCAGATCGCCTTCGCCGACGTCATCGTGCTCAACAAAACCGATCTCGTTTCGGACGACGAGCTCGCCGAGGTCGCAGGTCGCATCCGTGCGATCAATCCTTACGCCGCGCTGCATCGCGCCGTGAAATCGGACGTCCCGTTAGCCGCGGTCTTGGAGCGCAACGCCTTCGACCTCGATCGCATCCTCGAAATCGAGCCGGCCTTCCTCGACGCCGAGGGGTCGCACCACGATCACGACCACGCGCATCACCATCATGATCATGAATGCGGCCCAGACTGCGGTCATGATCATCATGGTCATGACCACGATCATGCGCATGAGGACCATCACGCGCATCACGGCGGCATGGAGCATTTCCACGATGACGAGATGCATTCCGTTTCCATTCGCCACGAAGGCGCGGTCGATCCAGAGCGCTTCGTCCCCTGGCTCAATGAGCTGATTCAGCGCGAGGGACCGGACATTCTGCGCAGCAAGGGAATCATCGCCTTCAAAGACGAACCGCGGCGTTTCGTCTTCCAGGGCGTTCATCAGATTCTCGACGGCGACCTGCAGCGGGAATGGAAGGAAGGCGAGAAGCGCGAATCGCGCCTCGTCTTCATCGGCAGGAAGCTGAAGGAGCAGGAAATCCGCGAGGGTTTCGAGAAAATCGTTCTCGGGGCGCCTCACTCATAGGAAATGATCTCGCGCTCTTGCGCGTGGACCATCTTCGTTTGGCGCGGGTCGCCGGCTTGACGGCGAGCCAGGAAGCGAGGCCGGCGCTTGCGGACATTGGCGTCACAGCGGCGGCGCGCCGCAGCGGCGACGGCGTCTTCGGAAGGGCCATTGAGCGCGCGCAACTCGCCGTCCTCTTCCGTCAGGCGCGGCAGTCCGAGCCAGGCCGACCAATAGCGCCAGTCGGCCGCGACGGAACCGCAGTCCCGGCTCTCGCCGAGAAGGATGTCGAGGTCCGGGTCGCTGTGCGCCAGCGACAGGAGGTAGCGGGGCGATCCGTCTTCGGCCGGCTGCACGTCGAGGGCGACGCCGCAATAGGCGCTGACCGGCACCGAGATAACCATCGCGACGCCGCTCAAACGACGGGCGATGAGCACGTCCTCCCGGGTCATACGAATATGGCGAGCGCCGCCGTCAGCGCGCCGGTCGCGCTGAACATAGACATTGCCGTCAATCTTGCGCGCGGCATCGATCTCAACCATGGGTCACTCCTTAAGGCTTGAATTCCTTCTCGGCGGCCATACTGCCGCAGCCTTCCCGGAAAGACGCTAAAAAGCCTGGTGAACATGTCGTAAATCATTGCTTTGACGCATGCTTTTGGCATTGAGGGTGAAGTCCAGGGAAATGAAATCGTTCAAATTGCTTCTAATCTGCGCAACGCGCCCGCTTGCGCGCGCCGGGCGCCTCACCTACTCCTCCTCGTGATGGGCTTCACCCAAGCGGAACTCGCCGCTTTTCTTCCGAAACTTGAGAGCGTCACGCGCCGCGCCGGCGACATCGCCATGGGCTATTTCCGTCCGGGCGAACGGACGACCGCCGCCGTGTCCTACAAAGGCGGCGGCTCGCCGGTCACTGAGGCGGATTTCGCCGTTGATAGATTTCTTTTCCACGAGATGGCGCGGATTGCGCCGGAAGCGGCGTGGCTCTCGGAAGAAAGCGCCGACACTGACCAACGACTTGAGCGCGACGCTTTGATCATCGTCGACCCGATCGACGGAACGCTGGCCTTCTCGCGCGGCGACGCCCGCTGGTCGGTGTCCATCGCGCTGAGCGTCGGCGGCCGGCCGGTGGCCGGGGTCATCCATGCGCCGGCTCTGGGAGAAACCTATGTCGGCGCGCGCGGGCTCGGCGCCTTTCTCAACGCCTCTCCGATCCGCGCGCCCCAGCGCGCCGACATTTCCGGAGCGGCGGTGGTCGCGCCTCGCGCGATGCTGGACCGTCTGGCGGCGTCGCCGCAGGGGTTCGTCATGGCGCCGCGCACGCCGTCGCTGGCGTTGCGGCTTGCTGGCATCGCCTCCGGCCGGCATGATATTGTCGTCGCCGCCCCCAATGCGCGCGACTGGGACATCGCCGCCGCCGACGTTCTCCTCGCAGAGGCGGGGGCAATGCTAAGCGAGCCTGAAGGCGTTGCGCTCACCTATAATCGCGCCTCGCTCGCCCGCGACATGCTGATTGCGGCGCCCAAATCGCTGTTTGACGAAAGCCTCGCGCTAGCGCTCGAGATCCGGGAAGGAAAACTATGAACAAGGCGACGCAGGCGACCAACCCAAAAAACGAAAAACAGCTGCTGCATCTTGTATTTGGCGGCGAGTTGGAGACGCTCGAGGGCGTTTCGTTTCGCGACCCGAGCAAACTCGACATCGTCGGCATTTATCCGGACAATGACAGCGCGCTCGCGGCATGGAAAGCGAAAGCCCAGTCGACAGTTGACAACGCGCATATGCGCTACTTCGTGGTGCATCTTTACCGGCTGCTCGATCCGGACGTGGAAGAGCTTTAGTCGCTTCAAAAATTTGCCGTCTTGCCGGGCGATAGAGTCATGATTCGAGGGATGGTCCGACGCGCGCGGAGAAGACGCGGTCATAGGACCGATGCCGACCCGGAGCCTTAATAGATAGGAAACATGTCGCTTCTGAAATTGTACCGGCTGGCGACGATCGCGGCGACTCCCTTCGCCGGCGCGCTGCTCGACTGGCGGGCGAGACATGGCAAGGAAGACCCCGAGCGACTGGCCGAGCGCATGGGTGAGTCAGATCGCCCCCGCCCTGGCGGACGACTGGTGTGGCTGCACGGCGCGAGCCTCGGCGAAACCCTGTCGCTGCTGCCGCTGATCGACCGCTTCATCCAGCGCGGACTCGAAGTGCTCGTCACAAGCGGCACCGTCTCTTCCGCGCGGGTTCTCAATGCGCGCCTGCCGGCGGGCGCCTTCCATCAATATGCGCCGCTCGACGCGCCCAAATTCGTCGAACGGTTTCTCGATCATTGGCGTCCCGACATTGCGGTCTTCGCAGAGTCGGAGCTTTGGCCCAATATCGTCGCAGCGGTCGGCGCGCGCGGCGCGCCGCTCGTTCTCGCCAATGCCCGCATCTCGCGCAAATCCGCGGAGCGCTGGCGCGCCATTCCCGGCGCGGCGAAATCCCTGTTTGGCGCTCTCGACCTCTGCCTCGCGCAGGATTCGGATAACGCCGCAAGATTCCTGGCGCTCGGCGCGCGTTGCGTGCGCATCGCCGGAAATCTGAAATTCGACGTGCCGCCGCCGCCAGCGGATTCGGCCAGAGTCGCCGAATTCAACGCAGCGATCGGCGCGCGGCCGGCCTGGGCGGCTGTATCGACCCATGCCGGAGAAGAGGACATCGTGCTCGACGCGCATGTCGAAATGAGCGCGCAAACGCCGTCGCTGCTGACGATCATCGCGCCGCGTCATCGCGAGCGCGCCGCCGAGATCGTCGAAGCCGCGCGGGCCAGAGGTCTGACCGTCTCATTGCGTTCGCAGGAGGCCGAGCCGCGGCGCGACGTCAACGTCTATGTCCTCGATAGCGTCGGCGAACTTGGTCTCATTTTCCGCAGCGTCGGCATCGTCCTGATGGGCAAGTCGCTGCTGCCCGGCGGGGGCGGACAAAATCCAATCGAGCCGGCAAAGCTCGGCTGCGCGATTCTTCATGGCCCCTATGTCGAAAACTTCACGGAAGTGTATGGCGAGTTCGCAGCGGCAAAAGCAGCCGCTCGCGCGTCAGACGCCGCATCGGTCGCGCGGGCCGCGCAATATCTGCTCTCCGATCCGGCGCGCATGCGCAAGATGGGGCGCGCTGCGGCGGAAACGGTCGAGAGGCTGGGCGGAGCCTCGCGCGGGATCATGAACGCCGTCGAGCCCTATCTCGCGCAAATGGCGGTCGCCGAGCAATGAGCGTCGCACGCCGACGCGCTCCTTGAGATGCGCGCGCCCGGCTTCTGGCGTGACGACGGCGTTCCGGCGCGACTTCTGTCTTCGCTCGGCGCGCTCTATGGCGCCATAAGCCGCAAGCGGCTCGCCCGCATCGCCGCACGCGGCGATCTCCCGACCATCGTCGTGGGCGGACTGACGGCGGGCGGCGACGGCAAGACGCCGCTTGCGATCGCCCTCGCCCAACGTCTCACATCGGCGGGCGAGCGGCCGGCGCTGCTAACGCGCGGCTATGGCCGCAAGCGAAGCAAAACCTCTCCTTTCGCGGTCGATGTGAACCGACATCGCGCGGAAGACGTCGGCGACGAAGCCCTGCTGCTCGCGCGCGTTGCGCCGACGATCATCGGCGCCGACCGTATCGCGGCGGCGGCGCTGGCGCAGCGTCTCGGCGCAACCGTCGTCATTCTCGACGACGGCTTTCACAGTCGTCGCCTCATGCCCGATCTGACGCTCGTCGCCATCGACTCGGACTATGGCGCGGGCAACGGCCGATGCATGCCGGCCGGGCCTCTGCGTGCGCCGCTCGATGCGCAGCTTGCGGCGGCAGACATATTGGTCGTCGTCGGCGACGGGGCGCGCGGCCGAGACATCGCCGCGCGCGCCAACAAGCCCATCATCGCTGCGCATGTGGCGCCCGACCCCGACGCCGCTGCGGCGATGAAGGGCGCGCGCGTCGTGGCCTTCGCCGGCATTGCCCGGCCCGAGAAGTTTTTCGACATGTTGGAAAGATGCGGCGCGGAAGTCGCCGCGCGGCTTTCATTCGACGATCACCGACGATTCACGGAGCGCGATTACGCGACGCTTTCGAACTTGCGGCAGGCGCATGGCGCGCGCCTCGTCACAACGGAAAAGGATGCGGCGCGAATGGGCGATCGTCTCGCAACGCTCGGAGCCGAAACGTTGCCCGTCACGCTGGCTTTCGATGACGCCGCCGTTCTAGACGCGGCACTTTGCGAACTGTTCAGGCCGAGCGACGGGTCGCGCCAGCGCGACGTCAGTCCGGCTTCTTGACGCCAAGACGCAACAGCTTGGCGTGCGGCCCGATATAGGGCTCCTGCAGATCGACGTTCCAGTAGCGGAGATCCTCGAGCGGTATCGGTTCGCCCGTCACGGCGCATCTCACATAGGCCCCCGGTTTGCGCACGCGATATTCGCCGTCGAGATATTCGACGACGGCCTCGTCGGCCGGCTGCGGTTGGCGTTCATAGCGGTTCATGCGCGTTCTCAAGCCATATCGCCGGGGGAACGGACGCCCCGCGAGACTCCTGAATGTCGAAAAGAGCGACCTCACAGGCGAACTTCAGGCGCCTCCTCACGGCGAATTCATGCGCCCAACAATAGCATCCACGAAGGCCAATGGAAAAGCCCGCCGAGTCCTTCGGCTCGGCGGGCTCGATCTGATGCGGGCGCCTGCTCGGCGCCCAATAGCCCCCGCGCATATCCGCGACGCGCGCCAAAGCGCCTGTAATGCTCGGCATTGAGACGCAACGGCTGCCGCGAAGCGTGACCTTTTCCGATGATGCAAAAATCTTCTGCGCCCCGAGAAGGGGCGCAGAAAATTTTCGAGTCGCAAGGGTTACAAGCCCTGTCGATCAGCCCCTCGCGAAATGGAAGTCCGCGAGCGCGCCCGAGAGCGAGAGATCGGCCAGATTTAACGTTATCCCAATCTAATACGCGAACTCAAAGGGAGCGCTCCATGTGTGGAGCGCTCCCCGCGTCAAGCGCATCTGCATCAATCGCAATTCTTTAACTGTGATTGACGGCACTTGGCGACCAGCGCCTGGGCCCTGGCGAGTTCCTCCGGCGACAATGTCTTCGCCGACATGTCGCGCACCGCCTTTTTTTCGGTTTCGCCCATTGAGAGAGATTCCGTCGCGAGCTGCGTCCACATATAGCCGCGCAGGAGATCGCGTTCGACGCCCTGTCCGGCGACATACATATTGCCGAGATTCAACTGCGCGTCGGCATCGCCCTGCTCGGCCGCCAGCCGCAGCCACTTGGCCGCTTCCTTATAGTCCTGTGCGATGCCAGCGCCGTCATAATACATTGAAGCGATGTTCACCTGCGCTGCAGCCAGTCCCTGGCCCGCCGCAAGCAAATTCCACTTCATGGCCTCCTTGTAATCTCTCAAAACTCCCTGTCCCTCGAGATACATGGTGCCGAGGTTGAACTGAGCGGAGGCGTTCCCGTGATCTGCAGCGAGGCGAAGCCATTTCAAGGCTGACTTGGGATCGGCGGCGATCCCTTTGCCCGTGAGATACATCGCGCCAACCTCGGCTTCGGCGCGCGCATCGCCCTTTTCAGCGAGCGGTTTAAGCAATTTGAAAGCGGCGGCGAAATCGCCGCGTCGCGTCGCGCCCAGCGCGTTCTCATAGTCGTCGGCGCGCGCCGGCGCAGCCGAAGCCAACAGGAAAGACAACGCGATCGTCGCAACCGGCTTCATCATCGAGTCCCTACCTCAAGACATGCGAAAGCCTCCGGCGTGAACCGGAGGCCTTCTATGAGAATTTGACCGACAATCCGATCAATAATTCCACTGTAGCTGCATCCTGAGCAGATCAGCCTGGAACTGCCGATAGGGCGCCGCGACCGTATTTGTGCGGTCCATACGAGAGTAGATCGCCGTAAATTCGACCTCCGGCAAGGGCTGATACTCGACGCCGACGTCCCATTCGTTGACGCGGCCCATGGGCGCGTTGTTATCGAACTTGAACCCGCCGTTGTAGTATTGCCATTTGACGAAGGGGAAATACACGCCGGTGCCGAAATCCTTATCCTCATATTTGTAGGTGGCTTCGACATAGCCGCCGTTCAGCCTTCTCGCCTCGATCGCCGTCTGCGTCGAATTGAGCTGCGGCCCAACGCCCCAGTTCCATTCGGCGCGAAGACCGAACGGCTGCGGATAGATCACGCCGGTGATCGCGACGCGCGAGTCGCGAATGCCCTGACCGCCATTGGCGACGAACGGTCCCCAGCCGTTAACGGCGCCATATTGGGCAAGATTGAAGTTCCCGACGTTGTTCCAACCTGGGCCGTTCACATAGGGGACGAAGCCTGATCCGATGTTGTTGAGAAGGCTGTTTGGCGGAACATAGCCCGCCCAGTTGGTCGCCATACCCAAAGACGGCCTGATCGCCGCCGTGTAAGGCACGAAGCGCCCCGTATAGCCCTGAACGCTCGCTTCGACCACCTGGCCGTTCTCGAAGACGTAAGGATAGGTGAAGCGCGCCACAAGATGCGTGCCCTTGTTGAGCTCGATGCGGTTGGCGCCTTGTCCATTGTAGACGCCGAAAGCGACCATGCCGTAATCGCCCGAACCTTTCAGATTGTTCTTCACGAGATCGCGGAACAGATGCCGCATCTCCTTCGGCGTATACATGAAGAAAAGGCCCAGGTCGCGTTCGTCCTTACAGCAGGTGTTGATCGCGTCAGCGCGGTCGAGCGCGAGACGGTTTTGCGACGACTGCAGGTTTTCGAAGCCGTAGGGAATTTTCGACTGACCGGCGCGGACGCGGAATTCTTTGTCCTTGTCGAAATAGATGTCGGCGTAGAGGTCGCGAATCTGCGCGAAGTTGCCCGGCGCGTTGCTGTAACTGCCGACCTGATTGTAGCCTGGATAGGGGAAAACGGGATTGTAGAAATAATAGACGGACTGAGCGGCGACGTTCCCGTAGGCGGCGAAAGTCGGCGAGGTCGAATTTGCATTCGGAGGAGAGCTGGCGAAATCGTTCTGGAAGTAGAGATAGAGATGATCGGAAACGTCGCCGCTCAGGATGATGCGGGCGCGACGGATGAAGAAGTTTTGGCGGTCGCCGACCGAACGATCGTTCGTCGTTCTGACATCGTACCAATACGGGCCGCCGCTCAGAATATCGTTGTAGCGCATCTGCGTATAGCCGCGCAGGCTAAGCCGCTCATACCAGTGCAGTGGCGGCGGCGGCGGCGGCGGGCCTTTGTCGGCGGGCAGCGCCGCATGCATAGCGGCGGCCTTGGCCTCGCGCTTCGCCCGAGCTTCATCGGCTTCGAGCTTCGAGAGCCGCGCCTTGAGCGCGCGGATCTCAGCGGAAACATCCGCGGCGGCCGGCCCGATCGCGGCCAGCGAATATAAGCCAAACGCGGCGATGGCGAGCGCGTGCTGTCCGACCTTGAACTTCATCTTCTTGTTCCCCGTTAAGGTTCGGGCGCAAGAAGCCGGGGCTGAATGACAGAGCCGTGACAATTTGGGCGCTGGGGGCAATGTGACAGGACAAGAGCGGAATGTTGTGGCGCCAGTACAACAGTTTTCTGGATTGAGCTTTGTTTTTTGTGGCTTCCAGGCAACAGCCAAATTCTTTTTGGAGCTTAAGTCGGGCGCCCAATCGCCCCTTCTTCCGCGGCGGCGCGTAGCCGCACCACGCTGACGCCGCCGCCGCGACGCTCGACGCAAATCTTGGTCGCAATCCGCTGCTGCAACGAATCGACGTGGCTGATCACGCCCACGCGCCTCCCCTGCCCTTGCAGCTTCTCCAACGCGTCGATGGCGACGTCTAACGTGGCCGAATCCAGCGCGCCAAAACCTTCGTCGATGAACAGCGTGTCCACGAAAGAATTTCGCCCTTCGAGTCCGGCGAGCGCCAGGGCGAGCGCGAGCGACGCAAGGAAGCGCTCTCCGCCGGAAAGCGACCGCGTCGAACGGCGCTCGTCGCCAAGATCGCGATCGACGATTTGAAGGCCGAGCGACCCGACCTCGCCCGAGCGCTCCAACGCATAACGCGGCGCCAGCAACTTCAACCGCTGGTTTGCGAGGCCGACGAGATGCTCCAGCGTCGCCGCCTGGGCGAAGCGTCGGAACTTGTCACCGCTCGCCGAGCCGATCGCTTCGCTGACTTCGCCCCAGAGCTTGGCGTTCGCGCGGGCCTGTTCGAGCTCCACGCCGAGGGCGGAGGCGCGTTCGCGCGCCTCGTCGTCTCTCACGCGGCGCTCACGCAGCGCGCCGAGCCGCGCCGACAATTCATCGAGACGACCGGCGACGCGCTTCTCCTCGGCGGCCAGCGACTCGCGGGAAATTTCGGCCGGCGCGGCGGCGCGCGCTTCGTCGAGATCGAGCTGCCGCGCCCCGACCGCGACCTCAGCGGCGGCGCGCTCGGCGTCCGCGGCCTGAACCGCGCCACGCAGCTTCGCCTGTTCATCGCGCGTCATTGCCAGGAGAGGCGACACGGAAGCTTCGTCGACGCCTGCCGCTTCGAGCGTCGCCGTGTAGGCCGCCCGCGCTTGCTCCGCGTCAATCGCCAGCTTTTGCGCCGCATCGGCAAGATGGGCGTAACGGGTCTCGCAGGCAGTCACTGCTTGTTGCGCTTCCGCGAGTCGTTCGCGCGCCGCATCGCGCGCTTCAACGGCCGACTGATGTCGATCCTGCACGCGCGAGCGATGCGCCGCCGTCGCATCGCCGTCAAGAATCCGCGCGCGTTCGCCCTGCGCGTCAGCGAGAACCTTCGCGCGCGCCTCATGATCGGCTTTGGCGTCGGATTCGCGCGCGGACTCTCCATCCGCCGCCGCGGAAAGACGCTCCGCCTTGAGACTGATCACGGCGAAGGCTGCGGCGAACTCATCCGCGCGCGCCGACGCCTGCCGGTATTGCGCGCCGGCCGCTTCGAGCCGCCTGCGCGCCAAAGCGGCGTCGCGATCGATGTCGGCGCCCGAGAGGTCGCAAAGCCGCAGATAAGGCGCGAGCGCCCGATCGATCGACTCCAGACGCTCGGCAAGTCCTGAGATTTCCGCTTTCGCGCGCGCCCTTGTTTCGCGGGCCAAGTCCAGAATTTTGGCGAGCCCGGCGCGTTCCGCTTGACGCGCGTCGAGCGCCTGACGCGCGTCCTCGCGCGCGCCGCGGAGCCGATCGCGTTCCTCGCGCAGGCGACGCGCGGCGACAAGCTTTTGCACAACGGCGTCGCGCGCCGCCGCGACCTCCTTCGCCAATTCGTCCAGCCGCGGCGCGGCCGATAGGATTGACGCGGGCGGCGCGAATTCAGGGACAATCTTTCGCGCCCCACCGTCGTTGAGCGCCGACGCATATTCTGTTTCCGCGCGCGCGCAAGCCGATCGCGCTTCCGTTGCGCGACGCGTCGCGTCCTGGTGAAGCGCCTGCGCCTGCGCGGCGCGTGCGCTTAATGCGACAATCTCCTCATCCAACCCGTTCAGCGCGCGTTGCGCTTCGTCGCGCCCTGCGCGCAACGCATCGATCAATGCGTTCGCGGCGTCATGCCCATTGGTGAAGGGATGTTCGCGCGCGCCGCACACTGGGCAGGGCGCATCGTCGCTCAGAGTCGCGCGCAATCTCAACGCATGAGCATCAGCCGCAGCGTCCGCCAATTCGCCCAGGCGCTCCGCATCCGTCCTCCGCAAAACATACTGCGCACGACGCGCGCGCAAATCTTCCAGCTTCTGTGCAAGCGCGGTTTCGTCTTGCGCGCTACGCGCAATATCCTGATGCGCCGACGCCGCCGCGGCGTCGGCCTCGTCATAGGCGCGCGCGCTCCGGCGCAAGCCTTCAATAAGCTCCGTCGCGCTCGCAAGGGCGTCGGCGCGCGTGAGCGACGCCGGCTCGTCGAGCGCGAGAAGCGCGCGATCGCGCTCTTCGATCTGTATCGTCAGCCTCTCGCTCGCCGCCCGATCCTGCGCATCGCGCGAGTCGAACTCGGCAAGCGTCGCATCGCCGCGGACAAGATCGGCGACCGCCGACGCCAGCGCGCTGTCGCATGTGCGTCTGGCTTGCAAAAGCTCCCCGCGCTTCGACAGCCATTCCTCAATTTCTGACCAGCGTTCGCTGAGCGGGCGCGCCGGCGCGAGGCGCGCGATCTCGGCGTCCGCCCTCTCCTTCTCCTGCTGAATCTGGGCAAGCCGCGCCGCTGCATCGGCGCGTTCGGCGCGCTTCTGCGCTGCTCGTGAGGCGGCGTCTTCGGCAAGTTTGCGCGCCTTTTCTTCCTCGTTCGCCAAATTGGCGATACGCGCATCGAGCGCAGCGGCCTCGTTCCAGAGCGGCGCAAAACGCGCGATCTCCGCTTCCGCCGCGGCGCATGCCTGCGCAGCCGATCGCGATTGAGCGTCGTGAGCGGAGAAAGTCTCTTGCACCGCATTCGCCCGCGCTTTGGCCTCTGTGGCGGCGCGCATCGCCTGTTCTTTTGCGTCCTGCGCGCGGCGCATGTCATCGCGCGGCGCGCGCAGGGGTTCGACTTCCGCCAGCGCCGCGAGCGTCTCGCGCTTCAGCGACTGTTCCTCGAACGCGCGCAAAGCTTCTGTGCGCGCCGTCATCGCCTGGGCGAGCTTCATTTGCGCCTGCTCAAAGGCGTCGAGCCTGCTGAGCGCCTCCAGCGTTTCGGCGCGAAGTTTCGCGACTTCGGCGCGTTCGCCCTCGGTCGCTGCAATATCGGCGTCAGCGTCGGCGCGCTCGCCTTCCGACATCACGCCGATTTCGGCGCGGCGGCGTTCGACAAGAGTCGACGCCTGCAGAGCCTCTCGGGCGCGTTCGAAGGCGCGTCTCGACAGCACGCCATAGATTTCGGCGCCGGTGATCTTTTCGAGAAGTTCGGCGCGCTCCTTCGCGTCGGCGCGCAAAAAGGCGTCGAATTCGCCCTGCGCCAAGAGCGCCGTGCGGCGAAACTGATCGAAGGTGAGATCGGTCAGCTCGACAATGCGGGCATTTACCGGCTCGATGCCGCTCTCGATCGCCGCGACGATTTCGCCGGCCTCGTCGATGCGCCACAGCGACCTAACGCGCTTTTGCAACGCGCCCGCCGCTCGGCCGCGCGCGCGCTGCAGCTCGCAGCGCGCCCGATAGCGCAGCCCGTCCTTGCCGATGAAATCCGCCTCGGCGAAACCGCGGCCGGCGCCGCGACGCAAAATCGCCCGCGGGTCGCCTGAACCCAGCGTCTCTCCGGAAGGATCCGGCGCGCCCTCGCTTGCGCCGGCCGCCGCGACGCGCGGAAACTTGTCGTAGAGGGCGAGACAGATCGTATCGAGGATCGTCGACTTGCCTGAGCCGGTTTCCCCCGTGATGGCGAAGAGTCCCGCGGAGCGCAGCGGCTCGCTGTCGAAGTCGATCACGAACGCGTCGGCGAGACTGGCGAGATTGGCCCCTCTGATCGCCAGGATGCGCAAATCACGCCTCCTGCAAAAGACGCTCGAAACAGTCGACATGGCCGTCAGTCGGCGCGACGCCGTGAGTCTGCTCGAACGCTTCGCGAAACAGGTCGGCGGGCGCTCGTTCCGCGAGGCGCAGCGGTTCGGCTTGCAGCATTGTCGCTTGTGGCCGCTCGATCGCCATCGACACCACGCGCAGCGGAAATTTTTCGCAAATGGCGTCGACCTCGGCCTTCACGCCCACGGCCGGGCCCTCGACTTTGATCGCGAGATGAACGAAGGGCCAATTCTCGATCGGCGCCGACGCGTCGAGATCGATCGCCGCAAGCGCAGGCTCCAGTTCGGCGATCGACAGAGCGCCCGTCGCGGGCGCCCGCAAATGAGGAACGGCGCGGTCGAAAGGCGCATGTTCGATGGCGGCCGAGCCGGAATCGTCAATATCGACGATGCTGACGCCGTGCGCGTAATCGATCTCCGTTTTCGACATCGCAATGAGCGAACCGGAATAGCGGATCGTGTCGCGGCCGACCGACTGCGGCCGATGCAGATGGCCGAGCGCGACATAAGCGATATCTTCCGAAAATACGTCGGGCGGAACGGCATGTTCGCCGCCGACCAGAATGCGTCGTTCTGACCCTTCCGATTCGAGCCCGCCGGCGACATGAAGGTGGCCGGTGACGATTAGCGGCGTCATGCCGATCTCTCGCCGGGCGCCTTCGACGGCCTCGCGATAGGCGGCGCGCACAGCGCCAACGGCGCCGTCGCAGCCGACAGGCAAATCCGCCGCGCGCGGATAAGGCAGCGCCAGCACATGCGCGCCGACCCGGCCCTTGGCGTCTCGGATTGGCGAGAGATGCGCGCGCGTGTCGAAAACGCCGTCACGGCGCGCGAAGGCGCCGACCGAAACGACGTCGGCCATCTCGAACAAGGCGCGCGGCGCTTCGAGCCGCGCCGCGGGATCATGATTGCCGGCGATAAGCGCGATGCGCGCATGCGGACAGGCGGCGCGTAAGTCGCGCAAAGTGTCGTAGAGCAGGCGCTGGGCGTCTGCGGAAGGGTTGAGACTGTCGAAAACGTCGCCCGCCACGATGACGGCGTCAACCGCCCGTTCCCTGGCGATGGCGACGAGCTGCGCCAGCGCGGCGCGATGCTCGGTCTCGCGCGACCAGCCCTGCAGAGTCGCGCCCAGATGCCAATCGGCGGTGTGAAGAAGGCGAATCACCCGGACAGTAGGCGCCAGGCCGTCGTCAGTCGGCAAGCGACGAGAGACTGCCGCATCCTCGTAACCTGCCAAAGCATGAGACCTTTGCAGGAGACCTCGGGCCTCCTTCGCCGGCGCCCGCAGAACGCGATGCTCGAATTGGATCGAGAGCGACAGCCGAATGAAACTGTCCGCGGGGAAAAAAACCGACTATCCAATTGAAATTACGAACATTTATCATATAGCGCCGCTTCCGTGCGCTACAAATTTGAGAATAAGAGGTCGCCGCATTGCGGCCCATGTCTTTCGCGGCGCCTTCACAACCCTGTCGTCGTGCCTGTAAAATATGCGCCATCGCAAAGGGCTGGACCTTGGCGCGGTCCGCAAGCCCCTTCTCAATTGGAGAGGCTGCCAGGGTGACCGCTCACTTTCGTCAACAGACCGTGTCGCCTCAGGCATGTCCCGCGCTGGTGCTCAACGCCGACTACAGGCCTCTGAGTTACTATCCGCTCTCGCTATGGGGTTGGCAGGACGCGATCAAGGCGGTGTTCCTCGATCGCGTCAACATCGTCTCGGAATACGACAGGACGGTCAAAAGCCCCAGCTTCGAAATGCGTCTGCCGTCGGTCGTGTCGCTGAAGGAATATGTGCGGCCGACTCGACAGCCGGCGTTTACGCGATTCAATGTTTTCCTGCGTGATCGCTTCACCTGCCAATATTGCGGCGAACATGAGGAGTTGACGTTCGACCACGTCGTTCCGCGATCGAAGGGAGGCGCGACGACGTGGGAAAACGTCGTCGCGGCGTGTTCGCCTTGTAATTTGCGCAAGGGCGATCGCCTTCCGAATGAGGCGCATATGTCGCCGGCCCAGGCGCCCTACCAGCCATCGATCGCCGATCTGCATCGCAACGGCCGGCTATTTCCTCCCAACTATCTACACGAAAGCTGGATGGACTACCTCTATTGGGATTCGGTGCTCGAACCATAGGTTGGCGCGCGTCCGGGAGAGGGCTCCAATGATTCGCCGAATCATCGTCATGGCGTTCGGCTTCGTCCTCGCCGTCGGCGTGAGCGCCATTTTCCTGCTCGTCGCCGCGCTCTTGGACCCGGCGACACGCGAAGCTGGGTTCGAGGCGGCGATGTCCGGCGTCTTCGCCATCATCGACGACGATTTGCGCGGCGGCGGATTGAAGGATCCGCTGACGACCTTTGGAGTCATCCTTTGGGCGATCGTCATCGCCACTTGCGCCGCGCCCCTCGCCATCGCGGCGTTGATCGGCGAGATCGCCGGCGCACGCACGCTCCTTTGGTATTCGGGCGTGAGCGCCACGCTTGCCGGCGCCTCTCCATGGATCGTCCGCGCGGCGAAGGGACTCGGCCGCGCCCGTGAAGCGAGCCCGCTCGAACTGCGCATCGCTCTTCTGTTTTTTCTCACTGGCGCCTTGTCGGGAGCGATCTACTGGCTGATCGCCGCGCCATCCGAGCCCAGGCCGGCGCAAATGGACCCGCCACTTCGCCAGCGCTGAACCCCTTCCGTTACAGAGCGCGAACCCGGACGTTTGCACGCAATCAGCACAATGCGGCTTACGCAGCGACGATGTTTCCTTTGTCCGCAATTTTAGACCCCACCGCACGGCGCCTCAGAATCCCCGGATTTTCTTGGACTCTGGCGGCGCCAGGATTGACGCCCAATGCCGGAAATGCTCATAAACTGACATGGCAGACTACCATTCTCTGATCGCGCGGGCGGTCGCCGCTCTGCCGCAGTCCACGCCAGACTCGCGTCAGGCCGTGTACGAACGCGCCCGCAAGGCGCTGTTCAATCAGTTGCGGGGCATCCAGCCGCCGGTCGCCGAAGCCGACATCGCCGCTGAGGGCCGCGCCCTCGAAGAAGCGATTGTGCAAGTCGAAACTGAACTGGCCGCAAAGGCGGCGCAGGCGCCGCAGCCTCGCGGTGAAGCGTCTACGCCGTCGCGCGCGCCGCATTCGATCGTAAGCGCAAAGCCGGTCGAGCGTGCGCCGGCGGAGATCGAAGATTCGAATTGGCGCGACGCGCCAAATGCCTCCATCGCGAGCGCAAGCGAAGCGCCGTCGCGCGAATTTCAGCGGCCGCCCGCGCCCCTGCCGCCGGCGCCGAAGCCGAAACGCTCGATGCGTTTGATTTTATCCATCGCCGGCGTTGTCGTTGCGCTCGTGGCGATTGTCGGAACGCTCGCCTGGCAGCTTCGCGAACAGCCGGAAGATCTCGCCAAACTCAAACCCGAGAAATCGGCGTCCACCACGCCGGAATCCGGTAAGATCAATGATCGCGTCGGCGGCCAGGGCTCGGCGGTCAAGCCAGCGGCGCCGCGCAGCCCGGCCGTGCCGGTGGCGCAAAAAGCCGAGATGTGGGTCGGCTCGCTCGCCGAACCAACCAAGGTCGACAAAATCTACAATGGCTCCGCCGTCTGGCGGCTTGAGAACGTCGGCGGCCCCGGCGAACCCGTCGGATCGGCCATTCGCGGCGACATCGACATCCCCGACGCGAAGCTGAAAATGACGTTGCTGTTTCGCAAGAATACCGACGCGACGCTTTCCGCGTCGCATACGATCAACGTGTCGTTCACGGTCGCGCCCGGCAGTCCCATCGGCGGCGTCAAGGCGATCGGGCCTATTCAAATGCGACGCTCAGACGCCCAATCGGGCGAAAAAGTCGTCGGCATTCCAGTGGCGATCACCGAAAATAACTTCCTCATCGGGCTGATGCGCGGCGATCACGAGTCGCGCAATATTCTGCTGTTGCGATCGCTCGCCGCGTTGGATCTGCCGATGCAGCTCAACGACGGCCGCGCGGCGACGATCAACATGGAGAAAGGCCCGTCCGGCGAGCGCGTATTCGCTGACGCCATCGATGCCTGGAGCAAGTGAGTCCCGAGCGTCGCTTCGCTACGGCGCCTCTGAGGAATTACGTCACCAGCGTCAGCTTTTTCGCCGCCCGCGTCACGCCGGTGTAGAGCCAGCGCGATCGATGTTCGCGGAAAGCGAATGATTCATCGAAAAGCGTCACGTCGTCCCATTGCGAGCCCTGGGCTTTATGGACAGTTAGCGCATAGCCGAAATCAAACTCGTCCGAATCCTTGCGAAGCGCGTACGGGACGTCGCTCTCGGCGCCGAAGAGTTGCGGAATGACGGCCACGCGCTGGAATTTGACGCCTTCGCCGTCTTCCGGCGTCACCAGCATTCTCACCTTGCCGCGGCGCACGGCGCCGGCGCTCTTCACCGTAAAGAGCGCGCCGTTCAGAAGCCCCTTTTTGCGATTGTTGCGCAGGCAGACGAGCTTGTCGCCCGACTGCGGCAGATCGCCGGTAAAGCCGCGCAACTCGCGCAGGCGCGCGTTATAGGCGCGGCGAGTCTTGTTCAATCCCACGAGGACCTGATCGGCGCCGGTGACGAGCGCGGGATCGAGCGAGTCGCGACGAACAACGCGCGTCTCGCCAAAGATTCCTTGCTCGACGCCCTCGCCGGCCCTGATCGCCATTGACAAGCGAATGATCGGATTATCCGCCGCCTGCCGATGCACCTCCGTCAACATCACGTCGGGCGCGGCTTCGGTGAAGTAGCCGCCGCCCTTGACCGGCGGCAATTGCGCCGGATCGCCGAGCACGAGGACCTTCTTGCCGAAGGAAAGGAGATCGCGGCCGAGTTCCTCATCGACCATCGAGCATTCGTCGATGACGATGAGCTTTGCATGCGCGGCGTCGCTATCGTCATTGAGAACGAAGGAAGGCTCCTCGGCGTCGCTGTCGGTGGCGCGATAAATGAGACTGTGGATCGTCCGCGCGTCCTTGCAGCCTTTCGAGCGCATGACGAGCGCTGCCTTGCCGGTGAAGGCCGCAAAGGCGACGTCGCCGTCGACATGCTCGGCGAGATGGCGCGCGAGCGTCGATTTGCCGGTTCCAGCAAAGCCGAACAGTCGAAAAACCTGGGACGCGCCGGGCGTTTCGAGCCAGCGCGCAACCGCGATCAGCGCTTGGTCCTGTTCGGGCGTCCAGAGGGGCATGGCTGCAGAGTCGAATCGAGGCGTCACGATGGCGGAGGCGACGCCGGCGGACAAGCGCCAATCTCGACCGCCTCAGGCGCTGAAGCCCGCGATCAGCAGCGCGCCGCCAAAGGCGAAGGAAACGAGCGCGAAGATGGGATAGCGCCTCTCATAGCCCATCCTCGAGAATAGATCGCGCACAGTCTGCGGCGGCAGAAACAAGGTCAACGCTCCGCTGATGAGAGTGATCCAGCCGACTAGCGAAACGAGGGCCGCGACCGGGTCGCTCCATATGTCGTGGCCGATCACGATGGCGAGACCGATCGCCAGGCGGATCATGCCGATGAAGGCGATAGCGACAGGCTCGCGCGAAACGCGCTCGATCATTTGCAACGCGACGTCCTTGCGCAGCAGCATCCATGCGGACATGATCAGCGCGTAGGCGCCGATCAGTTTTGCGAGAAAGAGCGTAAGCGGCGTCATCAACGCCTCCGTGGCGAAGCGCGTCACACCGCCGAGGAATGGCGGGCCGTCGAAGTGTGGAGGTAGGCGTCGAAGGCGGCGGCGACAAGCCGGACGAAAGGCTTTCCGCGCTCGGTCACAACGACGCGCCGCCCCTGCGTGATGACGACGCCATCCTTCGCCAGGGCGTCGAGCGAGGCCTGCGCCGCATCGAACACGTCGTCCACATAGCCGTGGCGACCGGCGATAGCTCCATGGTCGATGTCGAAATCGCACATCAGCCGTTCGATCAGATCGGCGCGAGCGATATCCTCACGGGTGAAGGCGACGCCGCGGCTCGTCGCGAAACGCCCTGCTTCGATCGCGCGCCGCCAACCCGCAAGATCGGTGGCGTTGCCGACATAACCCTGCGGAAGACGCCCGATCGATGAAACGCCGAACGGCAGCAGCGCGTCGGCGGCGTCGATGGTATATCCTTGGAAATTTCGGCGCATGCGCTTTTCGCGCGCGGCGATCGCCAGCGGATCGTCGGGACGCGCAAAATGGTCGAGCCCGATCGCTTCATATCCTGCCGCTTCGAGAGTGGCGCGCATGGCGGCGGCCTGCGCCAGACGTTCGCCGACACCCGGCAGCATGGCGGCGTCGATCAGCTTCTGGTTCGACTTGAACCAGGGCACATGCGCATAGCCAAAGACAGCAAGCCTCTGCGGCTCGAGCGACGCGGCGAGCGACGCGGTGCGCGCCGCGTCTTCGACGCTTTGTTTCGGCAGACCGTACATCAGATCTAGATTGATCGCCTCGATCCCCGCGCCGCGCAGCAATTTAAGGGCGCGCGCCACCGTCTCAAAAGGCTGAATGCGGCCCGACGCCTCCTGCACATGCGCGTTGAGGTCCTGCACGCCAAGCGAAGCGCGCGTGACTTTCGCCGCCGCCAGCGCCTTGACGAGACTTGCGTCGAGAAGTCGCGGATCGAGTTCGATCGCGTGCTCGATTTCGGCGGAGAACTCGAAATGAGCGCGCAAAACCGAAACGATCGCGCTGAAGCGCGACGGGCCGAGAATGCCGGGAGTGCCGCCGCCCCAATGAATGCTGGTGACGCGCCGCGCGCGAGTGGCCTTGGCGGTCAACGCGATTTCGCGCATGAGCGTCTGCGCATAGGAGTTGAGCGGCGCCTCCTGGCGCACGGCCTTTGTGTGACAGCCGCAATAGGCGCAAATCGCCGCGCAAAACGGCACGTGCAAATAGAGCGAGAGCGACGCCTCAGGATCGAGTTTCGCGAGCCAGTCCCGCATCTCAGCGGCGCCGATCGACTTGGAAAAATGAGGCGCGGTGGGATAGCTCGTGTAGCGTGGCGCGGATCGTTCGGCCAAAGCTAGCGACGCTGGGTCCATCCTTCTCTGACTCCCTCGCCGCATCGCGGCGGCCCCAAAAGAGATATCGCGACGCGGCTTGCCGCGCAAAAGCGACGTCTGCCGCACTTTGACGCGGGCGCATGCGAAATCGGCTTGGCCGTCAGCCGTGAACAAGGCAGACTGAGACAATTTCACGAGGGCGGGGAGCGATGGCGCAAATGGCGATCTTTTTCAGGCGACGGACATATGTGCTGGGTCTTTGCATTGTCGCCGCCGCGGGCGTTTGGGCGCCAGTCGCGCGCGCCGCGGGTGCGACAGAGGCCGCCGGCCGCTATTCGATTTTGCGCGAGGGAGACAAGGATACGGGCTGCATGCTCACCCTCGACGCCCGTGTCCGCGGCCGCGCCGGGCTGAAGGCGCAGCTCGCCCCCGCCTGCCGCGACAATGGAGTCGTGATTTTCGATCCGGTCGGCTGGGGGGTCGATCAGGGGCGTCTGGTGCTGACGGCCCGCAAGGGGCACAAGGCCCATTTCGACAAAGACGCCTCAGGCGTTTGGCGGCGCGACGCCAAGGAAGGCAAGGCGCTCGGCCTCAAGCCGCTCTGACCGATCCATAGAAAAAGCCTCCCGGATTGCTCCGGGAGGCTCTACGCCCGTCGCCGAGCGAGAGGGGCGGGGCGTCGGCGACGGCTAGCGTGACATGATCGTCGACGAACCGCAGACTGGTACCCGGCGATCGTCGACGACCGCGCCCCGCTATTCGAAATTGGGCTCTGCGAAACGGCGCTCGTCATATCCGTAATAGGCGTCGGCGTGATCGCCCCAGGAGCCGACATTGGGCGCAAACCAAGCCTCCGTCCCGTCATCGAAGGGGTCATAGCCGCGTCCGAAGGCGTCTCTTCGGTAGGGAGAACAGCTTTGACTCCCTTGGCCATCCCACGCCGCCGCCGGGAACGCGGCCAGCGTCAGGATGAAAGCGAGGAAGAAAGTCTGGCGTGACATGCTCGGCTCCGGTCCGCTGAAGCGCCGTCTATCTTGGCGCCCCACTCGCATAAGATGACGCAAAATGTCTGAACTGGACATTGCAGCGCCGTTCATCGGTCAGTCAGCTTCGCCGCGGCGACGCGGCGGCGGTTGAGAAGCCGCCGCCAAACGGTCAGGCGCGAGCTTTTCTCAAAACGATCCATTCCGGGATTATTCGTATCAAAACAGCACATCTTTCTCGCGGTCTGCCCGGGAAACTTCGGACAAACGGCGTGACAAATCTCTACGGATCGCGCTTCCAGCGCAGGAACGGGCCAGAGACGCGCGCTAGCACGCAATCTGCAGAATAGCGAGATATTGCGCCAAGTTGCGTCAAACTGGAACGTGCGGCGGCTGAGTCGATGCCTGAGTTGGGCCTGGCGACGAAAGTCATTGAGCAACGAGGCAGCCCGCGCTCCTAAGCAATCAGCTTCTGATGCAACTGCGGCGCAATCCCTCGGCTGCAAGCGCCAAGTCAAGGCTACGCTTCGGCCCAAAAATGAGGATCAGAGCGCTGATGTCGATCGCCAGTCCAAAAGAGATGCCCGGGCCCTTCACGCATGTCGGCGACGCTGACGTCGCGCAAGAAGAGGCGTCACATGAAGAGGGTTTGCACGGCACGCTCACGCGCCAGGACATCGCGATGGCGATCCATCGCCGGATCGAGGGCATGTCCTGCAGGGAAGCCAAACGCCTGACCGACTTGGTGATCGAGGAAATGGCGGCCACGCTCGCATCAGGCGAATCGCTCAAGCTGCATGACTTCGGCTCTTTCTTGGTACGCGTAAAGCGCGAGCGCGCGGGCCGCAATCCACGCACCGGCGAACCGGTGCCGATTGAAGCGCGCCGCGTCATCACCTTCAAGGCTTCGCCCAATATGAAGGCGGCCACCAACGGCAAAGTTCCTTTGACGAAAGTCAAGAAGCGTGCGCGAGGCCGACTCGCGCGTCAACCCGGACCGGCTGAACTCGTTCGAGTCTCCGCTCCCTGAATTTTCGGACGTCCGCGCTCCTCCCTGTGAGCGGACTGAGGCCCGATCGTTCGCCGCACGCCCCGGCTTACGATCGGGCTTCAACTTTTTACGGCAAGGCGGCGCGATTGAGCTTGCCATTGGCGTTGCGCGGAAGCGCGTCGAGAAAAACGACCGCGCGCGGGCATTTGTAGGCCGCAAGATGCGCGCGGCAATATTCGAGAATGGCCGCATCGTCCTTTGGCCCGCCGTCTTGTGTCACGACAAAGGCCTTGATGATGGTCGCGGTGGCGTCCCGCCCCGGACGCTCCGCCGCGGCCGCTTCGACCACGCCGCTGATTTCGAGCAGCCGTTTCTCGACTTCAGCGGGCGAGACCCGATAGCCGCCGGCGTTCATGACTTCGTCGACCCGGCCGTGGCGCCACATGTAGCCGTCTGCGTCAAAGTCGACGAGATCGCCTGAGACGAACCATTCGCCGCGGAACGCCTCCCGCTCTTCCTCCGGACGGTTCCAATAGCCGAGCATCATGCCCGGATCGTCGCGATGCACGGCGAGAAGGCCAGACTCGCCTGGCGCGAGCGGGGTTTCGCCGCCGTCCGGCGGCAGCGCCGCGACCACCCTGCCCGGCTGCGCCCTGCCGGGCGAATCTGGGCGCACCGGCGTCGTCGGCCCGCTGGAGACGAAGGTCGAAATCTCGCTCATGCCGAAGGCTTCATAAATTTCCTTGCCGGTGCGGGCGCGCCATTCGGCAAGCAGGCTCGACGGCAGCGCCGCGCCGGCGGACAGCGCGTGCCGCAGACTCGACAGATTGGCGGTCTCAGGCGCGCCATATTTGAGGATCTGACGAAAAACGCCTGGAACGGCGGCGAAAATCGTCGCGCGGTAGGTTTCGATGAGACGCGGCCAGGCGGCGGGATCCGGATGGCCGTTGTAGAGCACCGCGCTCGCCCCCGCCGACAGCGGATCGACGACGCCAACGCCCAGCGTATAGGTCCAATTGATCGCGCCGGCGTGGAGCATCACATCGTCGGGACCGAGCCCCGTCCAATGATCCCGCATCGGCCGGCGGCCCCAGGCGGCGCGATGGGCGTGCAGCACGCCCTTGGGCCGGCTCGTCGTGCCCGAGGTGTAGACGAGATAGGCGGGATCGTCGGCCGCGGTGTCGACATAGTCGGGAAGCGGCGATGTTTCGGCGAGCCGCGTCAGATCGGCGCCGCGCAGGATGCGCATGTCGCCGCCATGCGGCTCGTTCTCGAAGGCGGCGCCGAGCGCCAGCACGGCGGCGCCGCAGTCGCGCGCCATGAATTCGGCTTCCTCGAAGGTGAGCTGAGACGACGCGAGCAGCGCCACATAGCCGGCGGCGATCGAGGCGAAATAGGCGAGCGCCGCATTCGCTTCATTGCCCATGCGGATCATCACGCGGGCGCCCGTCGGCAGGCTGAGATCGCGCAGGCCGGCCGCCAGCCGCCTGACCTTCAGATCGAGTTCGCCGTGGCTCCAGCGCTCGGCGCCGCCGTCGCCGACAATCGTCAGCGCCGTCGCGTCGGGACGCAACCGGGCATTATCGGCAAGGCAATAATGGGCGAGATTGAAGCGCGGCGGGACGGGTTCGAGCATGGAGGCCGTCTTCTTGCATTTGGCGCCGTGGCTCGGCAAGGCCGCAGGGGTTGCGCCAGACGTCTCACTGACTCGATCGGATCGACCCCGCCGGATGACGTATCGCGACGGAATGCCTAATCGAACAGGCTCGAGACGCTCTCCTCCCGCGCGGTGCGGGCGATCGCTTCGCCGATCAGATGGCCGATTGGAATGACGCGAATGTTCGGCGCGGCTTCGACCGCGGCCGTGGCGCGGATCGTATCGGTGACCACGAGCTGTTTGAGCTTGGAGTTGGCGATGCGCTCGGCAGCAGCGCCGGACAGCACGCCATGGGTGATGTAGGCGTAAACGGAGCTGGCGCCCGCCGCGAGCAAGGCTTCTGCGGCGTTGCACAGCGTGCCGCCCGAATCGACGATGTCGTCGATGAGGATGCAATTGTGACCGTCGACGTCGCCGATGATGTTCATGACCTCGGATTCGCCGGCGCGTTCGCGTCGCTTGTCGACGATCGCCAGCGGCGCGTCGATTCGCTTCGCCAGCGCCCTGGCGCGCACGACGCCGCCGACGTCCGGCGACACGACCATGACGTTCTTGAGGTCGAGGTGCGACTTAATGTCCGCCACGATGACCGGCGCGGCGAAGAGATTGTCGGTCGGAATGTCGAAGAAGCCCTGAACCTGGCCGGCGTGGAGATCGACGGTGAGAACGCGATCAGCCCCTGCGCGCGTGATGAGATTGCTGACAAGCTTGGCCGAGATCGGCGTGCGCGGTCCTTGTTTGCGATCCTGACGGGCATAGCCGAAATAGGGAATGACCGCCGTGATGCGACGCGCCGAGGCGCGACGCAGCGCGTCGACCATGATCAGCAGCTCCATGAGATGGTCGTTGGCCGGCGCGGAGGTGGACTGGATCACGAATGTGTCCTGCCCGCGCACATTCTCCAGGATTTCGACCCAGATTTCCTGGTCGGCGAAGCGGCGAACCTGGGCGCGACAAAGCGGAATCCCCAGATGGGCGGCGATCGCCTCCGCCAGCGGCCGGTTGGAATTCCCCGCCAGGAGTTTCATCGCCGCCATTCAGTCCGCCCCCGCGCCTTACACGCCGCGGCGTCATAGCAGCGATGGCGGCCCCGAACAATATGACGCGGCCATGGCGGCTTTCGCCCTCATAAAACGTCGACAGGATTGCCTGTTGGACGATTAATGCTCTAAATGAAGACAGCGGCCTCACCGATGCGCGGCGGGCCGGGCGTTTGGTTTGCGCCTTCACCCATCTCGCCCAATTGCGTAGTAGACAGGCGTCGCTTCCGTTAATGACGAATAGCGTATCGGATCATGCGCTGCAGCCACCCTCGCCGCGCGAGACGCGAGTCGTCGTCGCCATGTCGGGGGGCGTCGATTCAAGCGTGGTCGCCGCCCTGCTCAAGGAGCAGGGCTATGACGTCGTCGGCGTGACGATGCAGCTCTATGATCACGGCGAGGCCACCCACCGCAGAGGCGCCTGCTGCGCCGGCCGCGACATCCACGACGCGCGAAGCGTCGCTGCGCGGCTCGGCATTCCGCATTTCGTCCTCGATTATGAGAGCAGGTTTCGCGAGAAGGTGATCGATGAATTCGCCGCGAGCTACGCCAGCGGCGAGACTCCCGTGCCTTGCGTCGCCTGCAATCAGTTCATCAAATTCGCCGATCTCATGGAGACGGCCAGGGACCTCGGGGCGCATGCGCTCGCGACCGGCCATTACATTTCCGCGCGCGACGACGGACATGGCGGCCGCGCGCTCTACCGCGCCAAGGACGCCTCGCGCGACCAGAGCTATTTCCTGTTCGCGACGACGCGCGAACAATTGCGGATGCTGCGCTTTCCGCTCGGCGACTATACCAAAGCCGAAGTTCGCGAGATGGCTCGGCGCTTTGGACTCGAAGTCGCCGACAAGCCGGACAGCCAGGACATCTGCTTCGTGCCGACCGGCCGCTACACCGACGTCGTCGAAAAGCTCGCGCCGGCGTCCGTCGTGCCGGGCGAGATCGTTCATCTCGACGGTCGCGTGCTAGGACGCCATGCTGGCGTGATCCACTACACCATCGGTCAGCGACGCGGCCTCGGACTGGGCGCGAAGGTCGCCGGTCGCGACGTCGAGCCTCTTTACGTTCTGCGGCTTGATGCGGCGAATGCGCGGGTCGTCGTTGGGCCTCGCGAGGCGTTGGAGACGCGCGCGGTGAAGTTGCGCGACGTGAACTGGATTGGGGAAGGGACGCTGTCCTCATTGCCGCCCGAAGGGCTGGACATTTTAGCGCGCGTGCGCTCGACGCGGCCGCCGGTTCCGGCGCGCCTGATCGCCGGCGATGACGACGGCGCGTCGGTTGTGTTCGCATCGAGCGAATTCGGCGTTTCGCCAGGGCAGGCCTGCGTCTTCTATGACGCCGGCGAAGATGACGCCCGCGTGCTCGGCGGCGGATTTATCGCGGCGGTCGAGCCGGCCGCAATGACAATGGGATCGAAGGCGCCGCCGCTGCGCGCCACAGAACGGCAAAGGGCGCCTAGATGAGCGAAGCACGAAATTATTTCCGCGACGTCGAAACGCTGGACAATGGCAATGTCGAAGCCGCCTATGCGCGCTGGGCGCCGATTTACGATTTGACCTTCGACATTCTGCTGAAACCCGGCCGTCGCGCCGCGGCCGCGGCGGCGTCAAGCGCGCGCGGGCCCATTCTCGATGTCGGCGTCGGCACAGGGCTCGAACTGCCGTTGTTCTCTCCCGACGCGCAGGTCGTCGGCGTCGATCTCTCGGAGCCGATGCTGCGCCGTGCAGCGCAGCGCGTGCGCCGCGAGCGTCTCGATCAGGTCGCCGGCCTCGTGAAGATGGACGCGACGCGGATGGCTTTCCCCGACGCGGCTTTCGCCTGCGTTGTCGCTCCCTACATGCTGACGGTCGTCCCTGAGCCTCAGGCCGTGCTGGACGAGCTGGCCCGCGTGCTGCGGCCGGGCGGCGAAATCGTGCTCGTCAACCATGTGAGCGGCAAGGATGACGCGATCGCGCTTTTCGAAGCCTGGCTCGACCGCCATATGGCCCCCAAGCTCGGCTGGCGCCCGCAATTCCCCTGGTCGATCATCGGCGATTGGATCGACCGGAACCCGCAGATGAAGCTGGTCGAACGCCGCCCGCTCGCGCCCTTCGGCCTGTTCACGCTGACGCGGATCGAGCGTTGCACGAATGACACGCTGACCAAAAAAGCGCCGCAGACGGCCGAACTTGAGTGCGTTTGACCGCATACGGCGGGTGAAAGCTCTTGCCGGCGTATATTGCGCGAACTAGTGTAATTGGGTTCGCCTTGCATGCAGGGGATGTCCCGCTTGATGTTGAAAAGCGGAAATCGGCGTTGCTGGCCTGAATGCTATGCGGCTTTCGCGGTTTGAGCAAGATGCTCGTTCGATGGGACGGCGTTCGCCATGCGCTTTGCGAGCGCC
>Ga0194120_10000734_pt1 | contig 61330 bp, 52 predicted proteins | sample TA2MahCa65mmetaG_FD_148642 | JGI IMG/M metagenome (GOLD analysis project Ga0194120, IMG submission 148642) | Freshwater microbial communities from Lake Tanganyika, Tanzania - TA2015019 Mahale Deep Cast 65m | ecosystem: Environmental > Aquatic > Freshwater > Lake | place: Tanzania: Lake... | reverse complement strand
CAGGGTTATACAAAGACGGGCTTACGGCCTAAGAGACGAAGAATATCTACGCTTAAAAATTCTGACATGTATGCTTCCTGAGATATGAAAATCCCTAAAATCTACCCACTCGTTTCCACGATGACCCATCTTTTTTAATTGGATATGACGTATATTCGACAGGGAAAAACGTCCCATCGGCACGCCAGATAATATCATCAGCCACATGAATGCTTTCGCCTTTTTTAAATGCCTGAAATACTTTACATTCTCCAATGGGAAAAGGGGTGCCATCCCGGTGGCTATGATGAATCGTGTTGTGCAAATCCTTTCCTATCAATTGTTTTGCATTCTCATACCCAAGCAAATTAATGCATGAGGCATTTACAAATGTACACAATCCGTTCGCATCAATGCCATAAATACCTTCTCCTGTAGAATCAAGCAAAAGTTGAATTCTTTCGTTGCTTTCCACAAGAGACTCTATTGCTTTTTTCCGTTCAGTAATATCTCTTACAATTACCATGTAAAAATCAGGCGCTTCCCCCGCCTTCCACATAGGCGATGCCGTCATATTCACCCAAACAATGGACCCATTCTTATGGAAATATCTCTTTTCCATGGTAAATTCGTGTATTCTGCCATCAATTAATTTTTGCATATTATCCGATTTAACCGGAAGGTCTTCAGGATGGGTAATCTGGCCGGGTTTTTTTTCTTTCATTTCATCGATGGTGTAGCCAACGATATCACAATATTTTTTATTGCCTATAACAAATTTATCCGTCTTCACTTCGTGAAGCGCAACACCAACAGCCGCCTGTTCAAACATTACCCGAAAACGTTTTTCGCTCTCCTTCAGGGCGAGCTCTATTTTTTTCCTTTTTTCAAACTCCTTTACAAGTTGAATGTTTTGTTCTTCAAGTTTCCTCGTACGTTCCACAACGCTTTGTTCAAGAATTTCATTGCCTTTTTTCAGTGCTATCTCCATCTGTTTACGCTGTGAAATATCCGTTGATATTCCGCATATTCCGTAAGGAACACCCTGTGAAGTAAACAGCGGAAATTTTATTGATATATATGTATGTGGCCCGTCATCATGGGGAGCAATTTCTTCCATCTCCATCGGCATATTTGCTTCAAGCACTTTCTTATCATTTTTTTGAAACGCTTCCGCCATCTCCTGGGGAAATATATCGTAATCTGTTTTCCCTTTTATTTGTTCTCTTGTAATATGAAAAAGCTTTTCAAATTGCTTATTAATAAGTAAATACTTTCCCGATATATCTTTTATGTAAATGCAGGCGGTAGTATTATCCAGCACTGACTGCAATTGTCTCTTACTTTCCAGAAGAGCGTCTTCTGTATAGCTTCGTTTTACAATTTCTTTCTGCAGGTTTTTATTTGACTTTTCCAACTCCTTTGCCAATTCAATCATATGCTCATTTGCTATTTCCAGCTCCACGCGAATGGCATCAGACACCTCTTTCTCAATAAGATATTTTCTGTGATTATCAACAACGTTTTCATTGAATCTTTCGAGATTTCCCAATGATTCTTCTTTACTGTTTTTCCCCGATGGAAGATATTCATTAAAAATTTTCTCCCGGATTACATAGGGCAGCGTAATTTGCTTTACCACAGGATTAAGGCTGAGAAACAAACTGGCGGTTTCTTTATTGATCTTTTCCCTGGAAAAAATAGCAATTATATAAACATTCCCCGTTGGGTAAATGCCTCCGAATCCAAATACGGATTGAATGGCAAACGGCTCCACAAATTCGGATTGTTTAGGGATAAGGTTACTTCCCACAGCGTTTTCCACACAAAAAGCGCTTAATTGCTTGTGCCGTTCTTTTATTAAAATGCTCATATCTAATTGAGAACCGGAAAGTATTTCAATTCCTATCTGCCTGAAAACAGCGGAAAACATAGGAAATTTGGCATGAAATTGAGGATCGGAGAGGAAGAATGCCTGATAGTTTTTAGAATCTTTTCGACTCCTCCATTCTTCCCTGTCTCCATATGTTCCCATAAGTGTCAAATAACGGTCTTCAGGCAATGGTTTCTTTTTCTGCTCTTCAGACTGAATATATGCCCGGATATCCTCAGGAAGATTATGATAAGAACACGTATTAAAAAAGCGGACAAGCACAAAAGGGTTTTTCCCGCTATCGGTCGTAAATGATTCATAGAAAATTTTTGTAAATTCTTGTGCAACTTCCTCTAAACAAGAAAACAGAAAACATTTTCCCTTAATATGTTTGGATAATTTTAATATTTCAATTACCGATAGTTGATTAAGATTTATGCGCATGATAATTCTCGTTTTTCAATAAATATTTGCAATGATGAAATAAATTTTCTCGTTCCAAAGCTCCGGCTTTGGAACGCAATGGTAAAGGAAGCTCCTGCTTCCTGTTCCGGGAAGCAGAAGCTTCCCAAGCACGTGCGTTCCCAAATCGGAACTTGGGAACGAGCCTTGTAACATTTACGCTGAATAGCCTTGTAAGGGTGGATTAAGCGACAGCGAATCCACCTTTCCTGTGCATATTATTGGTGGATTCGGCATAAAATACAACGCCTTAATCCACCCTTCTTAACTTAATGACATTGGGTTGCAATCCTCTGAACGTATTCAGGGGACAAGCAAGGCTAACGCCTCTCCCTACATTTAATACGTTTAATCGCTTCATCCTTCCGTAATACCAACGCATTTTCCAGGGGAATCATTTCAGTCTGAAAGATAGCTGAATAATGCATTATAATTTTATCATATATTTCCAGCAGATGAATCGGTCTCTCCATTAATTGTTGCAGAGAAACAACCTTTACCCCATCAATCCCGCATGGGGTGATGTATTTAAATGCAGAAACATCATTATTCCCGTTAAGTGAAAAACCATGCATCGTATAACCCAGCGCAATCCTGACGCCGATAAAACCTATCTTTGCATCATCTACCCAAACACCGGTATATTCTTTTCTTCTTTTCGCGGTTATCCCATAATCCGATACTACTCTTATCATAACCTCTTCAAGCATCCGCAAATATTCATAAAAGTCATTGGTATAAGAGCACATTTTTATGATGGGATATCCTACTATCTGACCAGGACCGTGATATGTGGCAAGACCTCCCCTGTCCGTTTTGTAAACAGAGATGCCCCTATCCTCATAGAATTTCTTATTGGAAATGAGATTAGATTCCTTATATCTGCGGCCATACGTAAAGGTGGGAGGATGCTGAAGAAGCGCCAGGCAATCCTCTATTTTTTCCGCAGACCGCAACTCCAGCAGTGTTTTTTGCAGATCCCAGGCCTCACCATATTCCACCATATCCGCCCGGAGGATTAGACTTTTTCTGTTCATAAAGAGACACCCCCCATGTCTCCAATATATCTTTCACCCTGCGAAGAAATGCGTCGGCATGTGCGCCGTCCATTGCCCTGTGGTCGAAAGAAAGGCTCAAATACACCATTGACCGGATGGCAATTGCATCATCAATAACAACCGGTCTTTTTACCACCGCTCCAACTCCCAGTATGGCAGCCTGAGGCTGCAAAATCACAGGAGTACCGAACAAACTTCCATTGACCCCATAATTCGTGATGGTAAACGTCCCCCCCTGGACATCATCCGGCTTTAATTTTTTTGAACGGGCATTCACTGCTATCTCCTGTATTTCCCTTGCCAATAGAAGCAAATCTTTCTTATCCGCATCCTTAATGACCGGCACTATCAGGCCATCTTCAAGAGAAACGGCTATTCCCATATTAATATAATTCTTCCGTAAAATACCATTATCCGTCCACGATGAATTTAAAACAGGATATTCCTTCAATGCCTGTATGGCTGCAAATGCGATAAAAGGAAGGTAGGTAAGATGTATTCCTTCCTTTTTCATAATCTCTTTATTCAATTCGCGGTATTTTGCCACCGGCGTCACGTCAACTTCGAATACGGTTGTTACGTGTGCCGCCGTTTGTTTGCTCAACACCATCCTTTCAGCAGTGATCTTGCGTCGTGGATGCAGCGGAATAAGGGTTTCCCGCTCCGGCTCTTTCGCAATTTCTTCTTTTGGAACCGTAATCTCCTTCCTTGCGGAAAGGTACTCCATTATATCCTTTTTCGTTACCCTGCCAAATTCTCCGGAACCTTTTACTTCCGATAAATTAACGTCATATTCCTTTGCCAGTTTTTTTACCAGGGGAGAATATCTTTTCTCATGAATTTCAACCTCTCCAACGGATGCTGCCGCTGCGGATATTTCCCGCCGCTTTTCTTCCTTTTGTTCTTTTCCTTCTTCCTTTGTCTGCTCTGTTCTTTCACGCTCTTCAATCTGGGCAATAACGGTCTGAACAGCAAGGGTATCGCCTTCCTTATACAGAATTTTTTTTACCACCCCGGAGACCGGCGATGGTATTTCCGTATCAATTTTATCCGTACTGATTTCAGCCAGAGGTTGTTCTTTTGTAACGTAATCGCCTTCGCAAACCAGCCATTTAAGGATGGTTCCTTCTGCCACACTTTCTCCCATTTGCGGCATAATAATATCAACCGGCATATACCCTTCTCCTGATTAATAGCGTATTATTTTATCTATCGCGTTTACCACGTCTTTTGTCTGAGGAATAAAATGTTCCTCCATGTGAGGACTATAGGGCACAGGAGTATCGGGCGCCGCAACACGAATAACCGGGCCATCCAGATACTCAAAGCAGTTTTCGGCAACCAATGCGGAAATCTCTCCGCCAACACCACCCGTCTTTGTCTGTTCATGGAGAATGATAACCTTATTCGTCTTCTTAACGGAATCGAAAATCGTTTTTTTGTCCAATGGCAATAATGTTCTCAAATCGACAATTTCAACGGAAATGCCCTTCGCTTTTACTTCATTTGCCGCTTCCATGGCGGTATGCACCATTGCTCCGTAAGTAATAACCGATACGTCAGATCCTTCCTGAAAAACCCTTGCTGCACCAATCGGCACAATGTAATCGTCTTCCGGGATTGTATCTTTTATGCGCCGGTAAAGATATTTGTGTTCGCAATATATTACGGGATCATTGTCACGAATGGCCGCTTTTAACAAACCCTTCGCATCGTATACCGTCGATGGCGCCACAATTTTCAACCCCGGAACATTAAAAAAATATCCTTCGATGCACTGGGAGTGAAATGCGCCTCCATGTATGTTGCCGCCATAAGGAGCCCGGACAACAATAGGCACGGCGGAACCCATACGATAATGAAATTTTGCCGCAACGTTTATCAATTGATCGAAAGCGCATGAGATAAAATCGGCAAACTGCATTTCAACGACCGGACGCATCCCTACGAGTGACGCCCCTATTGCGGCCCCGGTAAACCCGGATTCCGATAAAGGGGTATCAAGCACCCTCCACTCGCCATATTTCTCGTAAAATCCTTCCGTTACCCGAAACGCCCCTCCATACACTCCCACATCTTCGCCTAATATAAACACGCCCGGGTCGCGGGACATTTCTTCATCCAGCGCTTCCCGTATTGCTTCAAGATAGGTAATTTGCCCCATACGTGTCTCCTTTAAATATTCACATAAATTCCACGAAAGAAATATATACCGGAGATAAAAATTGTTTATAGACGCTTTCCTCAAAAGGGTTATTCGTTTTATACTCTTATGGTACATTTACATCCCTGAGTATATTCGTGATTTACCCACCCCTGCCCCTCCCAGGAGGGGATTTCTTTTTTTCCACACGGGGGAAATTTTCATTTATGCACCTCTTGGGAGAAGTTTTTACTTATTCCTCTCTTGGGAGGAGACTTTGCTTATTCCCCTCTTGGGAGGGGCAGGGGTGGGTTCTTTAATAATTCTTTCCCATCCATACAACTCGCCCGATAACCAGAATTTCACCATTCTCTATCTGATCCGCTTTTGCTTCGATTGGCTGATACGCAGAATTATCACATATCATACGAATGCTGCCACCGGGAAGACGTTGTACACGCTTAACAAACGATGCTCCTTCAATACGCAAAAGATATAATCCGTCACGATCCAGCAGATTATCTTTTTTATTAACAATAACAACATCACCGTCTTTTAATGTGGGCGTCATCGAATCATCTTCTATATTAAACAAATAAAGATTCGTTCTATTCGTGCCGAATTCAGCCTGTAGCCAGTCGTTTTTAAAGGCAATAAATTCTGTTTTGCGGGCTGTTTCATCTGTTTTCTCACCGGTAAATATTTTTGGATTGTATGTCGGGATATTTACATATTCACTCGTCGTTTCCTGTTCCCCTTTAACAAGCCAGTCAATTGATGTTTGATGCAACAAACAAAAACGAACGAGCAATTCGGAAGGAATCTCATTTTGCTTTTTGAACGAAAAAAATGCCTGAGGGGTTATTTCAAGACTTTTTGCAACATCATCGTCTGATTTCGTATTCAGCACCTCTCTCAACCGTTCTACAACCTCTGAAAATTTTATATTGTACATTTCAATTTCCCAAAAAACCCTTGTGGTAGATTATTAGAATAGACGCTAAACGATTTTCTTTTCATACAGATGTTATTTCTATCGGTGTTGCATAGACGCCTTTCATGCCGTCTTCGGGATCAGGGTAAGGGCTCTCCTCCGCAAACGCCTCCGCCTCTTCTATTTCCTTTTTTACCCGGATATCAATGCCGTCGAGTTCCTCTTTTCCCGCGATGTTCTTTTCCGTCAAATATCTTTCCATGTATGCGATAGGGTCCTTTTTCTTCCATTCCTCCAGCAATTCCCCCGGCACATACTTAGCGCTGTCGTGCTCCGAATGCCCGTGCATGCGCATGGTTTTGCATTCGATAAACGTAGGTCCCCCTCCATTCCTTGCAATTTCATATGCCTCTTTTGCAGCCGTATATACTTCAACAACATTGTTGCCATCAACGATTTTACTTGGAATTCCATAGGCGCGAGCTCGTTCCGCAACATCTTTAATATTCATTTGCAGGCGTAATGGCGTCGAATATGCGTATTGATTGTTATTACAAATAAATACGATGGGTAATTTTCTCACAGAGGCAAAATTCATTCCTTCATGAAAATCACCACGGCTTGTGCCTCCGTCGCCGGTACACGCCACCGCAATCTTTTTTTCTCCGCGCATTTTAAAGGCCAGGGCCACCCCTGTGCCGACAGGATAATTATCCGCCAAATGGCTTGGGAATCCGACAACGCCATACTTCATATCGCCGATATGCACATTGCCTTCTTTTCCGCCGGTCACCCCCGTTTTCTTCCCAAAATACTGAGCCATAATACGTTTTGCCGAAATGCCCCGTATCAGAAACACCCCCATATCCCGGAAGTATGGAGCGGCAATATCATCCCTTTCAAGCGCATATCCGTATCCGACAGAAACAGCCTCAGTGCCGTTGCTCGTCCACGCTCCTCCCATAATTTTACCCTGATGGTAGAGCGATGTTACACGGTCCTCAAGCCTTCTCGTTAATTTAAGATAATAATACATTTGCAGTAAATCGTCTTTTTTTATTTCCATATGCATTTCTGCCTTACAAAATAAAGGTTTTTTTAATACGTAGTATGATTTTGTAACACTTTAGCTTTTTGAAAAAGGCTTCGATTTTTCTTATTATAACGCACCTCTAATATTGGCGCATGGAACAAATTTCACATCCATTAACTCCGCACTTTAGTGCGGAGATATCCACAATAAATACACCGGCTTTAGTAGAGACAGGTTTGAAACCTGTCTCTACAACCTAATACGGTGAAAGATATTGGGATAACTTTACTTCAGGGCTGAAGCCCATGATTATTTCCCCCATTAACCCCATGCTAAAGCATGGGGTTAATGCATGGACAATTTTTTCAAAAAACTAAAGTGTTGCATGATTTTTGTATAATAAAATTCCCTAAAAATACACTATCACCCGCCGGTAATGGCCCTATCAATTTCCCTCTGTGCCTTCAGTTCCGCAACATGATGTTTTAGTTCTTCAATATGTGATTTTTCCCATTCAGCAAGATCGAGCAATAGTTTTTTAGTCGCAGGTTTTGTTGCTTTTAATGAAGCGTTGTAATAATAATCATACGATTCCTGTTCTTTTTTTATCGCTTCCACGAGAATATTTATAATTGAATTTACCTCTGATGATTGTTTGATTTCCACACATCACTCCTTTCTCATGAAAAATCAAGTGCTATAAATCATATTCCAAGCTTTATCGTATGCAACGGTTTCAGACCGGACAGGGTTGGATTTTTCACATTCTTATGCTGAATCAGTACTTTGAAAACATCCCCCATACTATCGGGCAGGAAAAGATTTTTTACTTTCAACACCGTTTCAGGATTATCTCTTACTCTATTTAACTTTTCCAGAATCCCCAAAGCAATCAAATAATGGGATTGTTTCACAAAACCGGTCGCTTCCAATCCGAATCCTTTCCCCACGTTTATGAGATAAGAAAAATTTACGGAAGCGGTAATGTCCTGCTCTCCCAAACGTTCGTAGTACTTCCGGTTAACACCATGCCGGTAATAACACCGCACGGCGCCCTCCCTGCCATTATTCTGATAGAGCCGATACGAGGTGTCTCCATAATCAATCGTCATCACAAAACCACGTTGTAACTTCCGCGCGACATGATTCAAATAACCGCAAACAGCAAGATTCATTTCGAATATTTGGTCTTCTCTTAAAGGCAACTCAGCATCGGCACAATAGCCTTTTAATTCCCGGCTGCATACCTCGTCAATAATTTCACAGAAATCAATGCCGTTGTATCCTACATATATCTCTTTTATTTCTCCCTTTTTTACTATTAGTCGATGAACAGGCAGCGCATCTGCAAATTCATTTGACAAAAAACACCCCTGAACGTCATCGAATGAGAATCCATCCTCTGTGTATGAATGCCATGAAAGTTTTTCATGAAAAATATCATTCTCGCATAAAAGTTCCTGCTGTTTTTTCCGCATATGAGGATTCGATTCAACAATAATATATTGAATATTTTTATAAAACTCCGGATATTCGCTTTTTATATACCGCATACAATCGTAGCATAACCAGCCGGCATTAGCGCCCATTTCTACAACAGTAAACGTGCCACATCCCAACGTTTGCCACATTTCTTCCAATTGTACCGCGACCAGTTCTCCGAACATTTGATGGACAGCAGGACTTGTATAAAAATCTCCCGATTTGCCTACGGGCGTGATATTCGAATTGTAGTACCCATGTTCAGGATGATACAACGCCATTTGCATAAATTCGGCAAAGGTAATTTTCCCCTTATTTTTTATCTTTTCAATAATCAATTCCCTCAGGATGCCCATTAAACAAAACCTTTTCAGATCAAATTTTTTAAATACGACGAACTAACTCCCGGATATATCGTTTTACCCCTTCAACACCGGAATACATTACCCCTAGTTCCTTTGACTGCGTATTGTCAATCGTATTAATTGGTTTTTTAGGTGTGCCGCTGATAATTGATCGCGTGCCGCACATTTCCCTGGCAATTTGGGCAACGCTCATATTGTCGATATACATATCCGAAAGATTATAAATTTTCCCGGATGCATCCTTATTGCCAATCGTCAGTTCAATTGCCCTTGCCACTTCTTCTACGGAAACTATTTTTCCTCCGCCTGATACTTCCACATCGCGACCATGCTTAATGTCTTTTACAATATTATACCATGCCGAATGGGCAAGATGAGGAGCAACGCCGTAAATACCCACAGGTCTGAATATCGTTATTTCAAATTGTTTTGAAAGAAAATACGAATGGCAAAATGCCTCTACGGACGCTTTATAAGCTCCATAATTTGAGTCAGGCATTAACGGATGCAACTCGTCAAGACGAATATGGGGATAAATAAATCCATAGACAGCGCAGGAACTGATAAAGATACATTGTTTAACGCCTGCATATTTTGCGGCGTCAAGCAGTTCTATACTCCCTAAAAGATTTGTCTCAACAAATCGCTTGATATCCTTATTTCCCGCTTCATGAAATGACGCGCCGTTTCTTTCGTACGCCATATGCAGAATAATATCCGCGCCATGCACAAATTTTTTCAATGTCTCTTTATCATCTAAATTCCCCTGAACATACGTGATGTTTTTTTGATAATCCTGCAGATGCAATATATTGCTTGTATCCCGAACAAGCGCCTGTAGTTGAAAGTCTTTATCAAAAAACCTTCTTGCTACATAATACCCCAAAAATCCTGTTAAACCTGTCACCGCAATTTTCATAGCTATACACCTTCTTTTTCAACGTATAAACTGCTTATTCGCCGGTAGTATGTGCGGAATGCATAGAGTAACGATGGTGCCTTTTCCCAGATCTGAATCGATCCACATCCTTCCCTTGAATTGTTTACAAACATAGTATGCCTTGGTCAAACCGAATCCGCCGCCATGCGTTTCGCTCTTCAGAGTATTTGACCCTCGCACACCGTACTCAACAACCTTCGCAATTTCATTTTCCGGGATGCCTCTTCCGGTATCAGACACCGTTATCACTATATTGCTGCCATCGTCAACAAGGCTTGCCTTAATTTGCCCTCCCGGAGGCGTATATTTTCTTGCATTGGCAATGAGGTCCCTGAAGCAATCCTGCACAATTGCGGGCATGAGAATCGTTTTGCCATCGTGACTTTCGACACACAGTTCAACCAAATAGTTGTTTGATCCCTGTTGTTGAGGATCATAAACAATACCGTAACGTCCCATACTGTTTTTAACAATCGCATCAAGAACATTCCGTATATCTTTTTTAAAATCTTCAACAGAAAAAAGAACCCACGGATCCTGAGCATTGAGTCTTGCCATAATCTCCCGTGTGCGAACATCAAGAACATCAAAAACGTCATTTAAGTTTTCTAATAGTTCCTGAATTAATTTTTGTTGTAAAACATTCGGTGAAGTCTCTAAAGTTTCATAGACATCTTCCCTGATAATACTCTTGTACTTCTCCAGATTTTCTAAGGTATTCAGGGTAAGACCTTCATCTCCAAATGAATATAATATGGTATTGCAAAGGGAAATACTCTTTTCCATGCATTGCTTGTTCTCTAAAATATCACGAAAAAATTCAAGTATGGTAATTATTACACCTACAATATTGTACAAGCTATGCATCGTAAGCTTGTTTTCTTCATCAGGTGAAATATCGAGCGGTTTGTCAATTTCTACTTTCATGCGTATAAAATTCTTTCTTTAATCTATCAGATTTGAAAAATTACCTGTTATTTTAAAGGCGTATTATCAGGTCGAATTTAATTTTAATAAATAAAACATTATTTATTAATTTCTTTTTCCATACTTATATCACTTAGAGTTGCGAAAATCATTCCAAAAATTTTATCGCAAAAACAAAAAACTTTCCAATTGTTGTATGCAATTAACTCACAGAGCGATAAAGATATATACATTTTCTTTTTGATCCTCCAATACAATCATAAAAAACATAAGGTAAGGATGAATCACAATATGGCATAAATGCCTTATTGGTCATTCACCACTATGGCATCCACACACCTTTTTCTTTGAGAATTATACTTTGTTTCACCTATTAAAAAAAATTTCCTCGTAGAGAAATTTCATAAATTACCTATATATCAACACATATATTTATATCTGTAAAAAACTATTTTACCATTGATTTCAAGGCACAAATTTAGCTTAAGTTTACAATGCAGTTTACAAATAAGATAAAAGTTGAAAAAGTTTTATAAAAAATTCCCCTTCCACTAGTATTAACAATTAAATAATATGACCAACAAAAATACACTACACAATGAACTCCATAACCTCCCGGAAACAGACGTCAGTGCATTAGCCTATGAATTACAGAATCAACAACTCGGACTCAAAATGCAGGAGGAAGAACTCCACAAATCTCAGGCACAGCCCGAAGAAGCCAGGCAAAAGTACTTTAACCTTTACGACCTTGCCCCTGTGGGATATTTTATCCTGAACGAGAAAGGGTTCGTTACGGAAGTAAACATGGCGGGAGTTTCCCTGTTGGGAACAGAGCGGCATTTTCTGATAAATAAACCTTTATCAAAATTCATGATAAGGGAAGATATCGACATCTACTCCATGCACCTGCGAAAATCTGCCGAAACAGGAAACAAAGAATTCTGCGAAATAGTAATGTTGAAGGGAAATCAGCCATTTTACGCGCAGCTTGAAAGTATCGCGGCAAAAGATACCGAAGGAGATAATATTCGGTATTTTACCACCATAACAGATATTTCTAAGCGCGTAAATTTGGAAAAAAAATTAGAAAGCTTGTCAAAATTTCCCAGCGAAAACCCCAACCCTGTATTGAGAGTATCAAAGGAGGGAAGGATTCTCTATGCCAATAACGCCAGCTCACACTTATTGAATTTTTGGAACTGTTGGATAAATCAAATGCTCCCCGAACCATGGTTGAAAATGGTTAACGATGCCATCCGCAGCAGTTCAACAATTTCATACGAAGGCGAAATCGGCCCTTATGTGTATTTTTTTACCTTTGCGCCCATAGCGGGAGAAAACTATGTCAATATATACGGAATTGACATCACACAACGAAAGCGGATGGAACAAGAACTGCTGCAATCAAAGAAATTGCAGGCTATGGGGGTTATGACCACCGGCATTGCGCACGAGTTTAACAACATTCTTGCAATCATAGACGGAAAGATACAGATGCTGATGCGCGAAAACAAAGGCAGGGAAAAATTGCTGGAGGAATTGCGCCTTATTCGCAGTTCCGTCAAGGATGGCGCAGAAATCGTTCGCCGCATGAATAAATTCACCAAGGCAAGAGAAGATCGTGACTGGTTTGTAGCAATTGATTTACAGGAAGAGATAAAAAGCATCATTGATTATACGCGCCAAAGGTGGAAGGTTGCGGCAGAGGGGGCAGGAATCACCTATACGATAAATCTGGATGATATTCAACGTGTTCCCTGCATAAAAGGCAATCCTTTGGAACTGCGGGAAGTATTGTTAAACATGGTCAATAATGCCCTTGACGCCATGCCGGAGGGAGGAACACTTTCCTTTTCGACAAGGGAAGAAGGCGGAAATGTTGTTTTACGTATTTCAGACACGGGCATCGGCATGGATGGAGAAACACAGTCAAAAGTCTTCGATCCTTTTTTTACCACTAAGGATCATGGGACGGGGTTGGGATTGAGTATCGTTTTCGGGATCGTCAAACGGCACGGGGGCAAGATAGAGGTGCAAAGTCAAAAGGGAAAAGGCACTGCCTTTATAGTAAGCTTTCCCGCGGAAAAAGAACCCACGGATATCGCGGTTGCTGCGCCAGAACCTGGTAGTAAGAATTCAGAAAAGAAGTCCATGGAAAAGCACTTTCTTACAACAAATGATACAGGCATCCGGCTACAACATTGAACATCGCTCCTTCAGGTTTATAAATTCCGTTTGAAACGTCAATTTAACATGTATTCAGCGCTCTCTTGCGCTTTCTTCTTTCTCCCTTTTTGCATAGCAATCTTCATGATGTTTAATGATAATATCAAGTTCCAGTCATGGCATATAATCAACAAGTAGCATGCGCTCGTTCAGCGGAAGTTTTCTCATTTCTTTTATCGGACAATCATCAAATGAAATTCCAAAAGGACACGTCACAAGAAGCCCCCCTCACCCATACCCGCTTATCTCTTTCATTCATACGAACCACCTGTTATCGATAATTGTCGTCCCTTGCACTACACAGAATTACAAGCATTTGCTTTACTCCAACACAGAAACCGCAATTTATCCGACCACTATAAGAAAATATAATTCTTTTCACAAATAAAATAACTATCATGCATGAAAACAAATACTTGTATTCGTCGTTCCAATTTGATACTCTTTTGATCACTCAAACCTCACAACAGGCTAAATCTAATACGTAATATTTTACCACTTTGACTCAGGCATAGTTTCAGGATGTTATACGGGTGTATTCCAAAACATTCGTTGCATAAAGGAGTCTTGTAATGTCGCTGATACTGTTGAAGCCATGGTTACGGAAAGGCCGTACCGAACATCATGGTCGACAAAAAAGGCCATTGTTGAAATAACGGTAAATAAAGGCATAATTTACGATGCCGATGTGGTGGACGCTTGTCTCAGAGTCTTTAATGAAAGAGGATTTCTGTTTAAGTAAATCACGAAATGCTATGAAAAATAACGTATTATCTGAAAATGAACTTATTGAGGCCCTTGGGAAATTCAACATACACGATCATATTTGCCAGATTTGTGACACACAAGAAGAACAATTAGAAATTGCCGTACCCTTTATTAAAATCGGTTTGGAACGTGGCGAAAAATGCATTTACGTCGTTGATTATCAGGCTTCTCAAGTACCAATAAATGCCTTGCAGAATGGGGGAATTGACGTCAAAAATGTCCTGAAAGCCGGCACTCTATCAATATTTGATAAAAAACAGGTGTATCTTAATCAGGGCAATTTTGATCCGGACAAAACAATACAGTACTGGCAGAAAATTATTGCTTCTGCAAAAATGGAAGGATTTAACGCATTAAGGGTGGTAAGCGAAGCAACCGGGTTGCTTGCTGGCAACCATAACATTGAGAAATTTATAGAATATGAAGCAATGCTTAACTGCTATTTTCCCGGTATTGACGCTGTTGCAATCTGCCAATATAACCGCAAACAACTTCCGCCCGAAGTAATTGCAAATATCATTCACACACATCCGAAAATCATATACCGTGGTTTGGTATGCGACAATTTCTATTATGTGCCGCCGGACGAACTCCTGAAACCCAACCAAAAAGCATTGGAAGTAGACCGCTTTCTGGGAAATATCTATACCCATGAAAGAAACAATATAGCGCTTAACCGCGAAAATACCCGACGTAAATACGCCGAAGAAGAGTTAAAATTGCAGGAAGAAAAAATATCTGCCATATTAAAATCAGTCGGCGAGGGCATTATCACAATAAATCAGGATTCCGTTATCCAATTTGTAAATCAGGAACTATGCAATATTTTCGGATACTCTAAGAACGAAATAATTAACCAAAAACTTGAAATCCTCATACCACAGAAATACAGAGACGATCATCATAAAGGCATTGAAAATTATATTAAACAGGGGAAAGCGAAAATATTGGGAAAACGAGTGGAACTCGAAGGACTTCAAAAAAACGGGAAAGCCGTTCCCATTGATCTGAGAATCGAAGAAACAATCGTGGAAAAAGGCGGTCAAAGATTTTTTACCGCGGCAATCAGGGATATATCAGACCGCAAACAAAAGGACGAACAGATTAAAATGTTATTTCAGGCAGTGGAACAAAGCGCCAGTTGCATTGTAATCACGGATACAAATGGCAATATAGAATATGTTAATCCGAAATTTAACGAAATAACGGGATACACCCTTGATGAAGTCATAGGACAAAACCCCCGTTTTTTAAAAACGGGAAAAACCACCGATGAAGAATATCAACATTTATGGAAAACTATTACTCATGGCGGCACCTGGCAGGGAGAGTTTTATAATAAGAAAAAAAACGGAGAATATTATTGGGAACTCGCCCAAATAACTCCCATGAGAAATCAGGAAGGAGTGATAACCAATTTTCTTGCGATCAAAGAAGATATTACCGACATAAAACGCACCGAAAAAGAACGGACAGAATTAAGAGAACAGCTTTTCCATGCTCAAAAATTAGAATCGGTTGGCAGACTTGCCAGTGGTGTCGCGCATGATTTTAACAACATCCTCACGGGTATAATAGGATATGCCAACTTATCACAACTCGAATTGCAGGATGATGATCCCGTCAGAGAATACATCCATAAGATACTTTCAACCGCGGAAAAAGCAGCCACCTTGACACAAAGCATGCTTACCTTTAGCAGAAAACAGAGTATTAATGCCCGTCCTGAAAATATGAATACTATTATTAAAAACGCGGAAATATTCACAACGATGCTTATGAGGGAAGACATCGAGTATATCTTAACGTTATCGGATACAAACCCTGTTGTTATGGCAGACAACACAAAAATTGAACAAGTGATAATGAACCTTGTATCTAATGCCAGGGATGCTATGCCTGATGGCGGAAAATTAATGATAACTACCGGCATTGCAGAAATTAATGATGAATTTATAAAATCACGCGGTTTCGGAACGAAAGGAAACTACGCGCTTATTTCAGTATCTGACACAGGAACCGGCATCGATGAGGAGCAAAAAGAGAAAATATTTGACCCTTTTTTCACCACCAAACCGGTAGGGAAAGGCACGGGACTCGGCCTTTCTATTGTTTATGGAATTATCAAACAACATGAGGGTTTTATAGACGTTCAAAGCAAATGCGGCAAAGGTTCTACTTTTAACGTATATTTGCCTTTGGCCACCAGTAAAATTAAAGCACAGGAAAGAAACTTTATTCAAGAGGCATTCACAACCCGTGCGAGCGACAATAAAACGATATTGATCGCGGAAGATGACGAATCGGTAAGATACCTTATCAAAAAATCACTGGAAAAATTTGGGTATACTGTGGTAATCGCGCGAGACGGAAAAGACGCCATAGATAAATTTATGGAGCACAAAGACAACCTGGATCTTTTGATATTGGATGTAAAAATGCCGGGAAAAAACGGAAAAGAAGCGTATGATGAAATGAAAAAAATCAGACCGGAACTCAAGGCTATTTTTCTCAGCGGTTACTCGGAAGACATAGTCGACAGCAACATTTTCAGGAAAGAAGGTTTATCATTTATTCAAAAACCCTTTTTGCCAGCAAAGCTTTTGGAAAATGTCCGATGTGCTTTAATGCAGTAAGTTGAGGCTGAATAGTAATGACGTTGAGTGTTCACAACACTCCGGCCTTAATGAAACAGCGCTATGTTCCTATCAAAAGATATACCCGTATCTTATGGTGGAGGCGGCGGGAATTGAACCCGCGTCCCTGGATGCTTCAATATAGGCTTCTACGTATATAGTCCATTTTTTGATTTCACCGTTAAAACCCCAATAGACAGGGTTTTTAAAAGCTAGCGCAGCTAAAAAGTTCATTTAGCCCCCACAGCGCAAAAGGACTAAACTAACCTGCTATTCGTCGTTTCATCCATTTCGCAGGTAAAACGAATGAAACGTGGCTGTCAATTAAGCAGCCATTGCCATTGGTTCTTCGGCATTTAATTGTTTTGCCAGGTTTTTAATGAGGCCGCCTGACAACCTCAATACGCAACCTATACCTCATACAATCCGGTCGAATCCTTTCGCCCCCTTATTTTAAATCAATTGTAACATAAATGAGGAAAAATGCAATTTCCCAAAATTATATTTTTAAATTTCTTGCCTTATTTTTGTGATCAATTTCACAACACCATTGTCACCCTTCGTTTTTTTTTCCAATAGTACCAAATACCGTCCTTTCATAATTTTGTATTGAAAAAGAGTATGAGATACAAAAATTATTGATAATTTTATTCATATCCCCGTTTCTTTATAAAAGCAAGCTATACACTGTAAATATTTAAAATAACGATAGATACGTATTAATTTAAAAAAATATATTTAATAAAGACACAAAATTCTCCGCTTCTCTAAAAACTAAAATTTCCTATTACTCTTTTTAGGCATGAGAATCGCTCTATAGCACTACGAGATTAAAAATCGTATATCAGATTGAATAGTTCCGGAGAAGTAAAAAATAATTATGGTTAGCAATGTAAGCCCATCGGCATCTGAACTGCTGAGACAAATACAAAGGTTGTCTTCCCAAACAAAGCCAAAAATGGAAACCCAACCGGTTCCTAAAAACAATGCAACAAATACTCACGCAGAAAATATAAAAAAAATACTTTCTACTATAAAAGCAAACACTTCAAATAAGACACAATTCAAACTTAACGCGGTGACGCAAAAAATTGACGAAATAAAGACGAATAACAGCGGAAAAAACTTGCAGATAGCGGAAAGCTATAATCCTATACAATTAGAAAAAATCCCGCTAGGCAGACAATTAGGTTCGTTCCTTGACACTTACGTTTAAAACGGACTGTCGCAAGAAAAAAAATACGGATTCACCTGGCAAATGCCATTCTCACGCAAAATTACGAAACATCCGCAAGCGGTAAGTACCCCCCCTCTCCCCTGGCTTCGCATTCATCTCTGTAGTTTCCTCTATGATTTTTCAGCAAAATCCCAACCACTGCACTCTATTCCCCAATAAAGCAGCAAGCTGGTTTTTGAAGAAAAGGAGGAAAACAAAAACCAGCTTGCTTTTAAAAAAAGGAGAAAACTTTTACTCTATAAAACACTCATATTTTATGAAAAGTTCCCATATCAACACAAATTTTGTTTTTGTGTTTCTTTAAATTGTTGTATAGTATGGCAATGATTATGGATCATATCTATTTATAAAAAAATAAACATTTACCGCCACTCGCACCAGGATGAAATTAATAAAAAAAGTCCTTTTTATAACCGGTATATGTTTTTCTTATATCATTATCATTTATCTTACATATTGTGCCGTTGCGAAAGTACACAACACACATGACCCCTTCTATGCAAAAAAAATAGTCATTACTACTTTTTTTACCAATGTAGTCCTCTTCGCGGGGAGTATTTATCTGGTTTTTAAGTTGAAAGGTTCGCCAAAAAATAAATGAAAAACGAAAAAAAATTCTTAATAGTTCTCTCTGCAGCACTTTTCCTCTTTTTAAACATCAGAGTTGTTTTTGCAAAACAAACTATCAATGCAGAAGCGCTGAGGCAGGAACTTCTCGAGCTTGAAAAATATACGAAACCCCTTATAGAAATATTCCAAAAAGTTCCGGAACTGGTAAAACCCTCTGTTGTAAGCCTTATAACAGAAAAAAAACCCTACGGGGACAATCATCCTTCCCAACCGGAAAACCCTGATCAAAGCCCGCATGCCAATAAAATCCCTAAAAAAGGACTCGGTTCCGGCATTATTGTGGATGAACGCGGTTTCATTTTAACAAACAATCACGTTATCAGTGATTTTTCACCGGAAGAAATCACTGTGGTCACTTATGACGGGGAATATTACAGCAACATTAAAGTTATTGGTGTTGACCCCAACACGGACCTGGCAATTATAAAAATAGACGGTGAAGGTTTTTTCCCTGCAAAATTCGGCAACTCTGAAGAAGTGCGGGTCGGCGACTGGGTAATAGCCATCGGTAATCCTTTCGGATTCCAGCAAACAGTATCCATGGGTATTATCAGCGCCAAAGGAAGGACGCACGTAATTCCCTTCACGCTTCCCTTTCTGTATGAAGATTTTTTTCAAACTGACGCAGCCATCAATCCCGGAAACAGCGGGGGACCGCTTGTTAACTTAAGGGGAGAAGTTATTGGTGTCAATACTGCAATCGCTACCCACACCGGAGGCTCCCAGGGCGTGGGCTTCGCGCTCTCTTCAAGCATTGCGCAAGAAACGGTTGAAACCCTTATAAATACCGGCACAATTGTAAGAGGATATCTTGGCATCGGAACACAGGATATTACCGATGAATTTGCAATAATGCTGGGGTTTAGAAATAAATATGATATCCTAACGCATTTTAGTTTAACCAAAGATACCGGGGTATTTGTAATGGAAGTATGGAGCGAAACCCCCGCATCTAAGGCGGGGATACTTCCGGGCGATATTATTTATGAAATGGATGGCAAAGTGATAAATAATTCTATGGATCTGCAACACGTTATCAGGCATGCGGGAATTGATTCCCGCATTGTTATCAAAGTTATAAGAAATGGCGCCGAAAACACCCTGGTCGCAATAGTTGAACAGCAACCAGAAAACCTTGCCGGGAAAACATATACTGCTTTTAGAAAACAGGAAGAACCCGCAAAGTTCTCCATAGGGCTGGTTGTCAACGATTTGACGAATGAAATTGCCAAATCGATGGGACTGGAAAACGAGAACGGCGTGTTGGTAATTGAAGTAGACATCAACAGCCCTGCAGGGCATGCAGGCATAGAACCCGGCGATTTGATTACCAAAGTCGGAGCAAAAAATGTCAATTCGGTTATCGAATTCATGGGGATTATTGAAGAATACATGAGTTCAAACAAAACGATCACTGTGTATATTAAAAATAAAGGGTTTATTACTTTAAAATAAATGTATAAACTCTATCAAATATTTTTTACCATATTTTCCTGGTCAACATTTGTTTTGTGCTGGATATTTTCCACATCCCTTTCAGTCCTCCTCAGCATGGATACAAAAAACAAAGAAAGGGTATTTAACACGATGGAAAGGGTTTTCAGCCGTATTTCATTTAAAATCATAGGTATGAGGGTCGCCCTGGAAGGCTTGGAAAATATCCCCAAAAACGAGCCTGTCATTTTTATCGCGAACCACCAAAGCATGATGGATATAAAACTCTCTCTTGCATACATACCGGTAAACTTCAGCTTTATCTCAAAAGAGGTTATCTTTCGCGTGCCGGTATTGGGCGCTTATATGTTTGCCTCCGGACACATCCCTATTAAGAGAGAAGAGGATAGAAAGGCGTATACCAGCCTTATCAAAGCAATTGATGAATTAACCGCAAAACAAAAATCACTGGTAATATTCCCCGAAGGCACAAGAAGTGAAGATGGCAGTCTGGGAACGTTTAAAAGAGGCATTTCGCTTATAGTCTTAAAATCAAAAAGAAGAGTCGTACCAATGGCAATAAATGGAAGCAACCGGTTTATGCCAAAACGCGGATTTTTATCTCATCCTGAAAAGAGATACGTGAAAATAGCATTTGGAAAACCCCTTTCGTTTGATAATTCCAGAACCGATCGCGAATATACCATTCACGTGACCGATACATTAAGAAATGCAGTGCTGGAACTTTTAGAACAATGAGAAAATATAATATCCTTATCCATTCACATTCTTCTCTATTCATACATCTCAAGGAAAAATACTATAAAAGACAATTCCGCTTGCCCTTTTAAAAACTGGGGAGGGGAATTTCTATAAATGGTTTTTAATATTGACTTTGACACTATTTCTATATAAATTAAAATAGATAATAATTTTATGTATTGCAAAAACATTATTTATGTAACTGACGTTTTTTAAGGAATTTGCAATTGAAAAAAATCTTGATTTTCATCTGTCTGATTCTTTTTTGTTTTGGCTGTTCATACAGCAACAAAAATGATATCGGGAATCAAAATAAAACAAGAAAATACCAACTTGCAACGGATTATAACAATCTCGGTGCAAAATACGTTGGAAAGGACATGATAGAGGAAGCAATCGTTCAATTCAAAAGAGCCATTTCGTTAAATCCCGATTTTGCAGAAGCACACAATAACCTTGGCGTATCCTATTGCAATATAAATGAATATGATGAAGCAATAAAAGAATTTAAATTGGCAATTAAATTAAATCCTGACTATTCCAAGGCACACGATAATTTGGGGTTCACATACAGAAAGAAAGGTTTGTTTGAAGATGCAATCACAGAACATCAAAGAGCATTAAAAATCAATCCTCAGGATATGGAGGCAAAAAAGAATTTAGAAATAGCCATAAATGAAGCAAGTATTGATGCAAAGGAAAAAGAATTCCAAATTGAAAATAAAGGAATATCTCCGGGATATATTATCGGTTATAATCAATATACGAGGGGATTGTTAGAAGACGCCCTATCTTCATTTAAAAATATCATTAAAGAATATCCCACTGATTTAATGGCGTATTATTACCTCAGCTGTGCTTACAGAATGAAAGGGATGACTCCTGACGCAATAAACGTCTATAAAGATCTGCTGACGAAAGATACTTCCAATACTATAGCCCGACTAGATCTTGCAGATGCTTACATGGAAAACGGCCTTTATAACGAAGCAATTCTGGAATATGAAAACGTCGTACAAATCACCCCAAATAATATCCATGCTCTGTGCAAGCTCGGAGAAGCATATGCGGAAAAGGGATTCCCGGGAAAAGCTGCTCACATATACAATAAAGCCATCGCTTCAAATCCTGATTTTTCTAAGGCATACAAAGAACTTGGCAGCGTTTATATGCAGGCTGGCCTTTACGACAACGCAATATCAGCATGGAATAAATTTCTTGAACTGAATCCGGGTTCATCCAAAATACATTTTAATCTCGGTCAGGCATATGCGTGCAAGAATATGCTTACAGAAGCTGCGGCTGCATTTAAAAAGGCGCTGGATATCGATCCGGAAAACATACAGGCCCATTATAATTTGGCGTATACCTACGATAAAAGCGGTTTGCTGGATAATGCTTTTCTTGAATACAAGACTGCCGCAAAATTGATCTCGGCAGCGAAAAATAAAAAGAACTCAGAATCAACTGATACACAAAACGAAGCTGAAGAATTAATCGTTACCTTTGGAGAAAAATGACAATCGGGAAAAAATGACCATGAAGCCAAAACTAAAAGTACTTATTATAATTATTATGGCGTTGATTATTGCGATGATTGCACTTTATTCATTCGTAAGCGTTTCCCGTGCAATAGATCAAATTCGCGGCGCCGATTTATTCTGGAAATGTTTTGCAATATGGATAAAGAGTATCATATTAACTCAAGGGGTACTTGTAGTTGGAGGTCTTTTTTTGTTCATGCTGAGAAAACCGAAAGGTACCGGATAACTCATACATGTTACGGTTTGTCATAATTTTTGCCATCGGCTATCTCATTTATCTTTCGCTAAAAAACAGCTTAAAAGGAAAACAAAAAAGGCAGCATGCCAAAAACAGTAACGCGGAACAAGAAAAAGATACTTTTACTACAAATCTCGTAAAAGAAATTTCTTATGTGTTTTATTCTGCAACAAAGGATAACTCAACATGCGACGTTTGCAGGGAACTTGATGGAAAACATTTTTTACCCAATCATGAAATACATCATTCAATAAAACCTCCCCATAGTACTTGCAAAAACCCTGCTGGCTGCCGTTGCTCGCTTGTCTATGTAACAGAAGATGATGAACAAAGCCAAAAAATCGAATTGATTTTAAAAAAATATGGCGGCACATGTAATAAAAGTACGCTAGAAAAAGAACTTAAAAGGTAAATATTTGACTGTGAACACACCGAAAACAATTATCATATTTGTAACGGCATCATCTGTAAATGAGGCCAGAGAAATCGGAAAGACATTGGTAGAAGAAAGATTAGTCGCTTGTTGCAATATAATAAATCCCATTGAATCCATATTTCAATGGCAAGGAAAAATTAACGTTGAAAACGAAGCGCTCATGATTTGCAAAACAAAGGAAGACCTCTTTAAAAAGGTTGAAGATCGTGTCCATAAATTACATAGTTACGATGTGCCGGAAATTATCGCCGTGCCCATAGCCCATGGCTCGAAAAATTATCTGGATTGGATAAAAAAAGAAACCCTGCAATAAAAGAGATTCCTGTCTTTTCATCGTGATAAAAAATTATTAAAATTGTATTTATAAAAATTAAGGCTTTTTTTGCACCGTTTTAAGGAGTTATTACATTGGCTAAGGCTTTGGCATTATTATCTGGTGGTTTAGATAGCACTTTGGCTATACGCGTTATTCAGGAACAGGGAATCGAGGTTATAGCGCTGAATTTTGTCACCGTATTTTGTCGCTGTACTTCTCATGGCAGTTGCAAATTAGAAGCAGTAAAAGTTTCGGAAAAATTTGGAATACCCATAAAAGTAATTAACACCACAGACCGATTTTTAGAAATAGTAAAAAAACCAAAACACGGCTACGGCAAACATATGAATCCCTGCATAGATTGCAGAATTAATATATTCCGCGCAGCGGGAGACTACATGCGGGAAATTGGCGCAGATTTCATCATTACCGGTGAGGTTTTGGGACAACGACCTATGTCCCAGCGAAAAGAAGCTATGAGAATTATTGATAAAGAAGCAAACCTCACGGGGCTGGTACTACGACCATTGTGCGCAAAGCATATGGAACCAACGATACCGGAAAAGTTAGGACTTGTAGACAGAGAAAAATTGCTTCAGATCAGAGGGCGCTCCAGGAAAGAACAGATACAGCTTGCAGATGTTTTTGAAATCAAAGATTATCCTTGTTCCGCCGGTGGATGCTTACTCACGGACCCGGAATTCGCACATCGTATGAAAGATTTGGTAGAAACATCTGACGCCGACGCAAACGATGTTAATCTTCTGAAAGTGGGAAGACATTTCAGAATCGATAACACCACAAAAGCCATTATAGGCAGAAATGAAACAGAAAATGAACGAATTACCATCCTCTTTAAAGATGGCGATTATTTATTGAATCTTGTTGATATACCAGGCCCAACCACTTTGGTTCGGGGAGAAATTACTGAAGAAAAAATTTACACTTCCGCTCGCATAACCGCAAGATACGCAAAATCGCAATTTCTCCCCCAGACAAAAGTAGCAGTGAGAAAATCGAATAATGGTTCACCTGCTGAAATAATAGAAATTGTTCCTATGAGACCTGAAGAAGCCGACGATCTCATGATAAACAAGAAAACCTCTTTTAATAAATAACAAAAATTTTTGTAAAATCCTTCTCTATGATTTTTTAATAAAATCGGACGGAAAATACTTGTAAATGTTTGACTTGGTTTTATTACCGGTTTAGCTATGAAATTTTTCTCTTTTAAACTGCCAAAATACCTCGATAAATTAAAAAGAACCGCCTCATCTGCGGAGAAAACCTCTTTTATTAGAACAAATAAACAATTCTCTTTTATTGTTGGAATCGTCTTTATTATTTGTGGTGTTTTACTTTTTTGCTACTGGTTTCTCAAAGAAAGACCTTATTATGAAAAACTAATTTCTGAAAAAGATGAACAAATAAAGACATTAAAATTTTTACGCATGAAACAACAAAAGATTGACGAAAATACTTACGAAGCAAAAATTGCCGAGTATGAGGAAAAATTAAAAAACGAATATATCCCCAAATCTTTATATGATGAAAAAACCAAGGAATACGAAAAAAAACTTTCCTCTTACGAAGGTGACTTTTTTTCAAAAAAAGAACATGAAGATCAGTTGAAAAAAATAGAAGAAAAACTCAAAGAAGATCACCTATCAGAAATAACATCTCTGAAAAAAGAAAATGAAAAGAAAACGACGCGGCTGGAACAGAAAATATCTTTACTAAAGGATAAAAATTTTGAACTTACGAATATCTCTGGCAAATCAATCGGTTTTATTGAAAAAGAAAAAGAGGAATTGGAAAATACCCTCCCCATTGAAAGAAAGAAAGCATTAATATCTTCATTAATTTTCCCTGAAACCCAAAATAAAACACTCGATATTTACACACTCAAAAAACTTGTTGCTATAAAGGAGAAGTTGGAAGATATCGAAAAGATGAATATCCACTTAAAACCGGACACCTATTTCGAATTAGGACTTATTTCCTATTATAATGGTCAATACGACAAAGCAATAGAACAATGGGAAAACGCGGTTTCCCTTGATAAAAACAATTTAAATGCTTACTTATGCCTTGGGATAGTATACAACCAGGAAAATATGTCGGAAAATGCTATTGTAATTCTAAAACGCGCAATAACAATTAATCCAAAATATGCCACTTTGCATCTTGCCCTGGCGCGTGTTTATGAACAAAAAGAGGTGTTGGATAACGCCATCTACGAATATTCAAAAGTATTGGAAATACAGCCGGAAACAATTGAAATATTAAATAACCTAGGAAATTTATATGAAAAAAAAGGAATGAAAGGAGAAGCCAAAAAGGCATTTGAACAATACAAAAAATTAAAAGAAAGCACTACCGGCTAAAAAGCCCCCCTCTTCTTCTTTAATTTAAAAATGAAAATGCCTCTCTGCATTATTTAACATGCGCCTTTTTTGCTCAAAACGGCAAATAATGTCAAAAACATAATTTTAATATCCATAAATATTGATCTGTTACGCACATATTCTATATCATATTTTACCCAATCGTTGAAATTCCCAGAAGACCTTCCGGAAATCTGCCACAAGCCTGTTAGGCCGGGTTTTACCATAAGCCTTATATCTTTCCATACATCATAGCCTACCATTTCTTCCTTCGCCAAAGGCCTTGGCCCAACGAGACTCATTTCACCTTTTAAAATATTTACAAACTGAGGTAATTCATCAATGCTCCATTTTCTCAGAAAAGACCCGATCCTTGTTATCCTCGGATCTTTTTTAATTTTAAATACGGGTCCCCCCATTTCATTTACAAGATTTTTTTTCAAGATTTCTGCGTCATCAACCATGGTTCTGAATTTAAGCATAAAAAACTCTTTACCACTTTTCCCACACCGTTTCTGTTTAAAAAAAACAGGTCCTTTGCTGTCCAATTTCACTAAAACAGCAATGAAAAAAAACAGAGGGGAAAAAAAAAGTATAAAAAACATACTCCACACTATATCGAAAACCCTTTTCACAATATTTTCTATATTCCGTTTCAAACTAACGTAATCATCTTTTGAATTAATATTCGAGTTAAATACATTCTGTGTTGCAATCTTGTTTGATAACATGTCAGTCACCCATCTCTCCACGAAGTTAAAAAAATAATCGTAATAAATACAATTAAAAAATTTTAAACTCCACTGCCTGATATCGGATCCATCGTATTAACCGGCACAGCCTTCAGATTATATAATTCATTACCACAGTAGCAATGTTTGTGCCAGAGATTCTCGTTTAGAAATAAAGTCTATTATAATTCCCTATTATCAAATATTTATGATAAAAACCGTTATTATACTCAATTAGAAAACCAATGTAAGCAAAAAATAATTATTTTCCTTTTTATGATAGAACTATTTTCGTACAAAAAACAAACAATGTCTTTTGCGCGAATAAACAATAAACAGTTGGTATCTTTTCATTAATAGTTTTATTTATTCCATTTGATTGTTATTATATAAAAAATAGTTATTTATGAATATGACATTTGTCACATTCCTGATTTTTTTAGAAATATAATCAGACTTTACACAAGAAGATTGATTCAGCGGGTAAGGAAGATTGAATAAGCTTGCATAGTACACACAAGATTACCTGTACAAGATATCCCGTTTTTTCAGTGACTCTGTATACTTTCTATATCTTTCTTCACTTCATCAGCATCCGGTGCATCAGGATTAAGCTTTAAATAGATTAAATAATCCTTTAATGCTTTTTCTTTGAGTTCCAACTCCCGATAGGTATTTGCACGATGAAGATAGGCAAGGGGATTATAGGGAAAAAGTTCTATGGAGACATTAAGATCCGCAAGGGCATCAGAAGGCATTCCTAATAATTTTTTTACGAGAGCGCGTTCATAGTAAGCGCCTGCAAGCCCTGGTTTCAGCTCTATCATTTTATTAAAATCCTCAAGAGATTCCCTGTAACGCGCGCTTCCACGGTATGCTTTTGCCCTTATATAATATGCAAAAACATTCTCAGGCGCCGATTGAATAAAGGCGGTTATATCACGTATGGCTTCGTCATAACGCATTGCATCAGCATGCAAAATACTCCTTTTCATGTAAACATCCACATTCCCGGGATCCAACTCCAATGCCTTATTAAAATCTTTTAATGCCTTTTCCGGTTCATTCGATTCGGCATATGCCAAACCCCTCGTTGCGTAGGCAGGCGCATATTCCGGATCAAAAGCAATAACCGTGCTTAAATCCTGTATTGCTAATTCGACCTTGCCAACAAAATAAAATGCCATGCCTCTGTTATAATGTGCCAATTTAGAATTAGGGTCCAGTAATATTGCCCTGTTATAATCCATTATGGCATTATCAATTTTTTCCATATTGGCATAATAAGACCCCCGATTATAATATGCAGGCGCATAATCAGGGTTCAGATCAATCGCCCTGTTATAATCTGCTATCGCTTGTTCATTATTTCCAAGTTTTTCATGGAGCACCCCCCTGTTGCAAAAAGCAACCGCATCGTTATCACGCAATTCCACGGCTTTATTCACATCAATTAACGCATCTTTTATATTTCCGTATTCTTTTTGAATAAGAGAACGATTCAAATAAATGCTGGAAAGAACTTCATCAATAGTAAGATTTTTTAAATAATAGCCGTTCTTTATGCTTTTTTGCGAAATAGACTTTCCGGGAATATTCATGTAGTAACGATCCGGCATAGCCAATCCGTTGTAGCCTGTTTCTATGTTTCTTGTATGATTTCCCTCTGAATAACGCACAAACATGTGTTCAGGAACACTCACACCATATATTGGCAATTGAAGTTTCTGCGCTATACAAAGATATAAAAGAGATAATCCTACACAGTTTCCTGACTTGTTGTCCAATACCTTATTTAAAAGTACATGTTCAAGATTTCCCGTTTGGACATATTGAAATCTGAGTGCATGAAAAAGTATTGTGTTTATCGTGCTGATCATATGCTCCGGAGTTTTATCATTTCCAACAGAGGCTTTTATCGTTTCTGTTATTTCCTCTAATTGTTCCAAATAACGTGTTTTGTCTATGCCCGGATAAGACTCCATCGCAATGTCAAGTATAATGTTTGCAAGGTCTTCTTTTTCTGTCTCAATCTCCCATCCTTCGCCAGGAATAAAATCATCCGCAAACACATGATCAGCGCTATTGCCTTTATCCAAAAAAGGAAAAACTCCGTAGATTGCACATAAGAAAAGACAATATCTCAGGACACCCCTTACTATATTTTCCATAAGTAACTTTTTAGCATAAATCATATAAGAGTGGTTAAGAGTGGTATGGATGTTATACAACAGGACAAAATAGACTTGTAATTTTGGAGTAAACAATGGGTCAATAGGCATGCTTGTTGACAAAACCGTTCCAGAGTGTAAGCCAGATTATCTTCAAATCAAATCTCATCGACCAATGTTCAATATAATAAAGGTCGTACTCTATCCGTTTTTCCAGTGAAGTGTTGCCACGCAAACCACACACCTGTGCCCATCCGGTAATTCCAGCCTTCATTTTGTGCCGTAACATGTACCTTGGAGTGGTATTTCTGAAGTTTTTAATAAAAACAGGCCTTTCGGGACGCGGCCCCACAATGCTCATATCCCCTTTCAACACATTGAAAAATTGCGGTAATTCGTCTAAGCTTACCATCCGTAACAATCTCCCTATTTTCGTACATCGGGGATCATCTTTCTTTGTCCAGACAGGACCTGTGTGATCTTCTGCATTTATGTACATCGTCCGGAATTTAAGCAAATTAAAAAGTTTTCCATCCAGTCCCATTCTTTCCTGCGTGTAGAATACCGGACCTTCCGATGTTAGTTTTATCAATAATGCTATAATAAACATAAGGGGCATTGTAAGAACCAGGACAATTGTGGCAAAGACGACATCCAACACCCTCTTTAAAATCACATTCCATCCGTAAAGAGGGGTATCACGAAGGCCAATAAGCGGCATACCTTCAAATTCGCTAACATTCCCGCGCAATGTTACAAAATCAAAAAGATCGGGCAATACCATAATCGTGACCATTTCATCACCTATATTCTCCAATACTTCTTTTAATTGATAATGTGAATGAAAGGGTAACGTGATAAAGACAATATCAATACTATGCTTAATAATTAAACCGCGAATGTCGGAAAATTTCCCTAATACTTCAATACCCGATATTTTTTCTCCCACGCTGTTTGAATCATTAGACAGAAATCCGGTTACCTGAATACCAAGTTCCAAATGTTTTCTTAATTTACCAACAAGCTCTTGCCCCAGTTTCTCAGTTCCCACAACCAATGCGTATCTCTGGTTGTAGCCTTTCTGCCGTATAAATCTCAAAAATTCCCTGAATATTGCCCTTGTAAAACACAGAAAAATAATGCTAATAATCCAAAAATAAAAGAATATTAACCGGGAAAATTCATCCTGACGAAAAAGAAATGTAAGGGAAATAAGTATTAATGTCGCAAAGGTGGAGGCCTTTGCAATATCAACAATTTCTGATAATTTCGTAGAAACCCGGCGGGGTTGATACAAACCGAATGTCTTAAAGACAATTCCCCAGAGGGGAATCATGAAAATTAATAAAATGATGTAATTCTTGAGAGGAGGTATACCCTTATACACAGGAATAATTTCGGAATAACAGCGCAGGTAATATGCTGTTATCCATGAAATGGAAAGGGTACACCAGTCGGCAAGTAACAACAATGATTCAAAAAATTTGCTGTGTTTTTTTAGCATAGGTAAGCGCTACACCAAACTACCCTATTTGTCAATTTAAAAAAACACCTGTATTCCCTAAAAATATCGCTAAACCAACACGGCATATCGGAAAAAACCACCATGTAATTCTGTTACTTGATTAACCAACGTATACACGATGGATTTTGTTTGAATACTACATCTAACATGCTGGCGCAAAGCTGCTGTTGTAAAACTTTGGTTATTTCGTATCAGCGTAAACGAGAGCCCCGGTTTTGCATGCCTCTACACACGCCATAGTATCAAATCCCTTGCAGTCATCACAATTAAAAGCATATTTAAGTTCAGTATTTTTCGTTATAGCGCCAAAGGGGCACGCAGTTACACACTCCCAGCATCCAACACATTTTGCCTTATCGATAACAACATTTCCATCCTCATATTTCGTAATCGCGCCATACTCACAGGATGCCATGCATTTTGGTTTCGCGCAATTCTGGCAGACCGTCATATAAGGGTGATCTTTTCTGATGGATACTTGCAAGCGATATTGTGATTTTGGGCTTTCCATAAAAGCCTCATAAAGATTTCGGGAAGATGAATGCCTTACCGCGCATTCCATCATGCATTGTTTACATGTTATACATTTGCTTCTTACGAATTTCTTTTTCTGCATTGGCTATATCTCCTAAGTTTTGCAAATTCATTAATGTCGATATTTTATAAAAGAATACCAAAAGTCGCAAACAAAATCTCATTTCAACCGGTCTTCAGGGTCAATGACCGTAGGAGCGACTATCTTTTTTAAACCGGCCCCTTTGGCAGCATCCATTACATCAACGACAAGGCCATAGGAAACGTTCTTATCTGCACGTAAAACAAGGGTTTTTTCAGTTTCATGGGAAAATGCTTCCCGCAACACAGGTATAAGGTCTTTTCTTTCCACCGGCTCATTCTGGAAAAACAATTTTCCATCACGGGAAATTGTCAATACTTGTTCTTCTACCTTGCCAGTGGGCGTGTGTTTTGTCGTGGGAAGCTCAAGTTGAATATTGGGTTGTTCTATAAAGGTTGAAGTAACCAGGAAAAAGAGAAGGATTATGAACAACATATCCACCAATGGCGTAAGATTAATAAATGATTTTGAAGGTGTTTTTTCTCTGAATCTCATATTGAACTCAATTTTTAAAAATAGTTTCGAATTTTTCCAAATCCACCCGCATTTGTTTTAATATACTTCTTAATGTCCCTGGAGGTATTTCCTTTTTATTCATTGGAACGATTGCAATGTAACCTTTCTCGTTCTTGTATTTTCCGTGCGAACCTCTCTGTGAAATGAAAGCGAAGCGAACCCATCAAATCCGTTTTCCCTTTCCTGTTGGGTGCGCTCCGCTTCACCCAACCTTATCTTTCATATTGCGGGTTCGGTTTGTAACCCGAATCCTATGTTTTATATGGTTGATTCACCACCGCACGCACAGGGCGTTATTATCCTAAACAGACATGATGTATTGTTCTATTGAGTCAACCTTCTTGATAAGCTCTTCAGGGCTTTTACTGGTTTGAATATCCTTTTTAAGTTCCTCTAACTTATATTCGATATCCAGTTTAACCTTTTCTTCCAGAAATGAGCGTCTGAATTCATCAGAAGAAAGCTGATTTTTAAAGTATTTTTCTGCAATATTCATTTTTTACCTTTCCATAATTTTCTCATAGTCTTAGCCTTCTCAATCTCATTTTTAGGGGTTTTCTGCCCCTTTTTAATAAAGCCGTGCGTAAAAACTATTTGCTTATCCGATCCATAAAAATAAAGGCTTCTCGAAATCCTGTTCTCAAAACTTACCCGCAGTTCAAATATGCCATCATCTAAATGTTTGGATAAATTTTCTTTAGGTGGTATCCCAATGCTTTTTAGTTCTACCAGTTTTTCGATATATGCAAATGTCTTAGCGCGTTCCTTGATAAATTAAGGTATCCAAAAACTCTATCATAGGGACTTTTCCACGAATTTCGGCAAAGTCATAGGTATATTTCATTATACCGTTCCATTATTTCTATTCCCGCTTTCGTCATTGGCATTGCCGTTAAACGGATAATATGCCACGAGGCCGTCCCTCAAATCAGCAAATACCATATTTGTATTATCAAGGGTTGTTATCGTACATATTTTCCCAAGATTCGATAGTTAATAGCAACTTCATAAAACTGTCCTTTTTCCAAGACTTGTTTTCGATGTCTTGTCTTCCTTTAATTCTTTTCTGAAAAGTCCTTTCATTGTAACTTAAAATAAAAAATACTTTTTTTCTATACTTCCGGCGGATAGAGCTTATTGAGAATAGACATGGAATATTCTTCTATTTCACGAACATAGCTATCCACTTTTTTATCGAAATAATTATATGCGACTAAAGAAGGTATTGCAATGCACAGGCCAAACACTGTTGTGCGTATGGCAACCGCAAGGCCGCCGGCAAATGCTTTCGCATGGCCAAGGCCAAGTTCCGATATGATGGCAAAAATATCTTCCAGTCCCAGAACGGTGCCCAGCAATCCCAACAACGGAGCAATCGCGGTAATTATTTCCAGGAGCCAGAGACGTCTTTCAAGGATTCTTGTTTCCTGCTTTCCCACCGCCTGGATATCAATAAATTTTTCTTCCCGGGAGAGATGATTGTTTAAAAGGATGCGCCGTAAAAGATTGGAAAAAGGGCCTTCAATCACCTCGCATTTTGATATTGCTAATGGTATGTCTTTCGGACTTCGTATCGCTTCTATTGTCTGTATTATTTCAGGTTTGAGTATCTTGCTTCTTCTTAAATTAATTGCTCTCTCCATAATAATGGCAAGAGAAAGAATAGAACATATTAACAGCGGTATCATTATTATTCCGCCGCCTAATAACCATTCCAAAATTTCATATCCTCCTATTTCTTACTTTTATTGAATAATTAAAAAAAGAAAAAATTAAATCTTACATCAATCGATGGTTCTTTCATATCCGCAGGAAAAGGGTCAAGCGGAGAAGCGCCTTTAATAGAAGAAACAAGCCGTGAGGCAAGCTGAAAATTACCCGCATCCTCCACTATATTTACCTTTTCAATTGTTCCATCTGGCAATACTTTAAATTCAATGATAATTGGTTTATCTTGTCGGGTCTCCAGTTTAATCTCAGCCCGTGTGCCATATCCCAGAAACCAATACAACGATATTCTCTGCCGAATATGTTTAAAATATGCCGCATATTTATGCTGTTTTACGTTAAAAGAAGGCGCGCCAGGAATTTCCGCATTCGATAGCGTATCTTCAAACAATATCGGATCACTGCCGGAACCTTCATCCTTCGCATTTACGCTGAAAGACACCTTTGCCTGTTCTTTTTCTGCCGTTGCAGCCTGTTGGCTTATTGCCTGACTTACGGTGTTTGCTTCAGTTCTGTTTTGCTGAGTAATTCCGGTAACCCCTGAAGGAGGCGGAATCAGGTCATCTTTTATCTCCGTTTCAGTTTTTTCCCCATTTTCACTCTTCACCGTTTTCTGCATTTCCTGCGATTCGGATATCAGATCACCCTTTTTTTCTTTCGAAGCATTTTTGCTATTCCTTGTTTCCTCCAAAACATGTATTCCCTCCCGGCGGAGAATTTCCTCTGGGTTCTTTTCCTGTCGCACACCGGCTTCTGCTATTAATTTTCTGCTGTGTTGTTCTTTTCCATCATTCTCTGTTTGAACAACTTTATTTGCTTCCGTTTGTCTCTCTCCGGATTGTGTCTTTTTAAATTCTTTTACGGTAACTCTTTCCCGCTGCACCCCCATGATGTTTACTTGTTCTTTCTGAATTTCCTGTTTTTTCTCCGATTGGGCAGATTTCTGAACAACATTGTTTTCTTCTGATTTTTCTTCCTTTTTTACGAACTGCTCCACCTCTTCCTGTGCCCGGCTTTGCTGCTGGTTTTCAATGGAAACACCTTGCTCCCCTTTTCCCAGAAAAGGAGCTTTTGACTGTCCATCCGCGTAAGGTTTGTTGTTAGCCGATTTCGCATCATCGGGATTCTTCCCTTTTGCTAAAGAACCTTTCTCGCCAATCCTGTCTGTTTCATCAGACGGCGCTTCATCTTCTTTATTTTTAGAAGTATCGGTAAATGTTTCGTACTTTTTCTCTTTTTTTTTCTCTACGTTGCTTTTCTCCTTTTTTAGCTCAGGAATCGGGAATTTCTTCTTGTTTTCTTTATTTTCAAGCTCAAACGTAATTGTGTACTCATCCGGCTCACGCACAAGGCTATCCCTGAGTGACCTGATGCTCAATAACTGACTTGCCTGAGGGGAAAAGAAAAAAAGAAGACCATGAATTGCTAAAGAAACAATAATAAGGAGGGCAAATAGGTGTCTTTTATAAAATTCAGAACGGATTTTAATGAACATATTATACCGTCACAGGTTGACCGGCAACAGTTTTAACGTATGGAGATCACAAGATATTCGTTTTCTTATTCGCATTCGAGTTTAACGCATGTATATTTTCTTGTCAATCAGAATATAAACGCTTTATTTTACATGATTTTACACACTAAATAACAAATATAATGATACTTTAGAAATTTTTATTGAAAAAATCGTTGTTTGTACAAACCATCTATTTTCCATATTTGCGAAAAAGAGAAATTACCGGTAATATATATGTCTTTATCATTGTATGTTTTAATAAATAACTAAAGAACGGGGACAAAAATGGGTTTAAACTGTGGAATCGTTGGTTTGCCAAACGTTGGAAAATCAACCATCTTTAATGCGTTAACATCTGCCAAGGCGGCATCTGCAAATTATCCCTTTTGCACAATTGACCCCAATGTGGGAGTGGTAACGGTTCCGGATATACGTTTAGATAAAATTGCCGAATTAATACCAACGGAGAAAATTGTTCCGACAATAGTTGAATTTGTTGACATCGCAGGCCTTGTAAAAGGCGCAAGCAAAGGCGAAGGACTGGGCAACCAGTTTCTTGGCCACATTAAAAATGTAAATGCCATACTGCATGTAGTGCGCTGTTTTGAAAAAAGCGATACTATTCATGTGGAAGGCAGTGTTCACCCGATAAGAGATATCGAAATTATCAATACGGAATTGATTCTTGCGGATATCGAGACGGTTGATAAGAGACTAAGCAGAAGTGAAAAACTTTCAAGAACCGGCGATAAAAAAATCCTGGCAACAATTGATGTTTTGAAAAAAATAAAAGACTCCCTTAACAACAACATCCCGGTACGGCAATTATCCTTTACAGACGAGGAAAAAGCCGACATTGCAGACCTGCATTTAATAACGTCAAAACCGGTATTATATGTAGCCAATATCTTCGATCTTGAAAAGGATAAAAAACACATCGATGCCATTTCCGAATATTCAAAAAAAGAGAACTCAAGGTTTGTCATCATTTCCGGCGATATTGAATCGGAAATCGCCCAAATGGAGCCTGCGGAAAGGAAGTCTTATTATGAAGAAATGGGGATGACGGAATCAGGACTTGAAAAACTTATCAGGGAAACATATCATTTACTTGGATTAATTACTTATTTTACCGCAGGACCAAAAGAAATAAAGGCATGGACGATTAAGCAGGGAACAAAGGCCCCCCAGGCGGCAGGAGTAATTCATTCTGATTTTGAACGGGGTTTTATCCGCGCGGAAATATATGGCTATGACGATCTCATCGCCTTGGGTTCTGAACAAAAGATAAAGGAAAAAGGGCTTTTACGCGTGGAAGGTAAGGAATATGTTATGAAAGACGGCGATATCGTCCACTTCCGGTTTAATGTTTAAAAAATTTAATCACCATTAAATAAACTTCTCAGAGTTTAAGTGACAGAACGAAAAGCATGGCGAATGTAATACGGCTGGCAAAACTGGTGGAGGCAGGAGAGAACAACGAAGCGGTTGCGGAGGCGGACAGATTGATATCTCAGGGCGTTCCCGTTAAAGAGATTATTAGTAATGGTTTGATAGTTGCCTTAAGAGCACTGGAAGAAAAATGTACCACAGAAAATTTTCAACTCCTCGACGTTCTTCTTGCTTCACGTGCAATGACCGAAGTAATTGATCAGGTAATTGCCAGAAAACTTGAAAATGCCATGGACCAAATCTCCGATCTATGCATTCCGAAAAATCCTGATACCAACACAACAAAAACCCTCGTTATCGGCACTATCCAGGGAGATGTGCATGATTTGGGGAAGCATTTGGTGGCAACCATTTCAAAAATGTCCGGCATTAGAGTTATTAATTTAGGAAAAGATGTGCCGCCGGAAGTATTTGTTGACGCAGCTATCAGGGAAAAAGCAGACATTATCGGTGTTTCAAGTTTAATGACCGTATGCCTGCCTGCTATTAATGAAATAAGAATTTTATCAATGAAAAAGTCAATACAACCGGTAATTGTCGCCGGTGGCGCCGCTGTTCAGCAGGCAAAACATAAGTATATTGATGTTGATTATGTGGCCTTTGACGCTTTTGACGCGTTACATTATTTTCTGAAAATATAAATATGTGCATATCATCCTAATAAAATGCACTCTGTTATAAATCGGGGAAATATTACGATGAATTCTTTTGAACGCGTTAAAGCCACCATAGAATATGAAAGAGTTGATCGTATACCGGTTATTCCGGAAGTAGCAGGAGTAACTGCAAAACTATGCGGGAAAAGCGTAAGAGACTATGTTACCGATGGAGCAGTAATTGCGGGATGCCAGCTCAATGCTCAGGAACATTTTCAGTATGATGCGGTATTTGCTTTTGCAGACCTTTGTGTAGAGCCGGAGGCTATAGGGTGCACACTAACCTATCCTGCGGATAATTATCCGCATGTGAAACAGCCCGTTATGCAATCCATCAGTGACTTGGATAAGTTGTCTGTTCCCGACCCTCTTGAAAGAGGCAGGATGCCGGAGATTATCAAAGCGGTAAAGATATTGAAGAACGCCTGCCAGGGAAAAGTTCCTGTGGTTGCTCACGCACTTGCGCCTCTCACAATTGCCTCCCGGATAATGGATATCGAAAAGTTTCTTTACGCGATAGTTGACGAACCGAATAATTTTAAAAGGCTCCTTTCGTATACCTGTGAAGTCGCGTTAGAATTCATAAAACATTTATTGGAAGCAGGGGCGGACAGCATTATTATGTTTAACCCTTCTGCCTCTCCTGCGATACTTCCCCCAAAAATATTCAGAGAGTTTGAACTTCCGAATCTCGCAAAAATATACGGTTTTATCAAAAAACAATATCCGGAGATTATTACATGGTATAGTGTCGCCGGAGCAACTCAGGAAATAATCAAAGACATGGAGAATATCAATCTTGATGTAATGACCATTGACTATTTGGTGCCACTGGATGTTGCCTTCGATTTGTCTTCATCTCTGTGTTTTAACGGAAACATAAAATCACTTTCTTTCGTAAATGAGAGTTCCGAGGATATTTTTACCCAATCAACCGAACTCGTTCACGCTTCTCTGGAAAGAGGGCGGTTTATACTTGGCGCGGGATGCGAGATACCACCAAATGCAACACCCGACACCATTACGGCAATGGTAAATGCTTCTCATGCAGTTTCACAGAATTATAAAACATACGGAAAAAATGGAAAAGGGATGAAATGCATCTCTTTTTCTCCATATCAGAGAAAAGTTTATGTGAAAGAGGATATCGGCCTGATTGAAGCGGCAGCCCTCGCCGGTATCCACATACCACAACTTTGCAATAAGTCCGGTGTTTGCGGATCTTGTATCGTCCAACTGGAAAAAAGCGCTCCGATTCCTTATTCAAAAAAAGAGGATATTGTCCTCACCTCCGAACAAAAAGAGAAGAACTATCGTCTTGCATGCCTATTCAGGGTTTCATCGGATTTGGATGTTTATGTTCCAAAAGAATCAAGAACCGATCCGGAAACCATGGTATACACAAAAGATGTTTCTCTTCAATTTATTGACAATCTGGCAAATGAATATGTAATGAATCCCTCTATTCAAGTAATTCCCGTTTCTTTGGAGAAGAAATCCGATTCCCAACCGGATGTCGAAGTAATCTGTGCCGCTACAGGAAAAGGCGTGAATATTTCACCAATTATTTTGCAAAAATTGCCGAATATGATCAGGGGCAATAAGCCTCTCTTTTGCATTCTGGATAGCGGTAAAAATGCGGTGGTTGACATCAGCCATTCCCGTGATGCGTTTGGAGTGGCATTAGACATTGGCACCACGACTATTGCCATTTATATTCATAATTTGGAAACGGGCAAACTTGTCGCCTATGGTTCTTCCATGAATCCACAATTTTATTTCGGGGACAATATCATAACCAGAGCACAACAGTACATGAGTGACGAATCAGGCAAGCATGTACTCAGGAATAGCCTTTTGAAAGGAATTAACAGTCTCATTATGAAAATAACCAGAAACGCATGCATAGATTACAATCATATTTACAAAATGATTGTCGTGGGAAACTCTGTTATGCATCATATGTTTCTCGGTTTTGAAATCGAATATCTTGTAAAATCCCCTTTTGTGCCGGTTCTCTTATCTCGCTATGAATACACAAACATGGATACGTATACAAAAGAAAGACTTGCAATGAACGAAAACGGAAGGATTGTTTTCCCCCCTCTCTTGAATGGTTTTGTAGGATCAGATTTGGTTGCCGGCATAATTGCCTCAGAACTGTACCGTTCGGAAAAGCCGGTTTTATATGTTGATCTGGGAACAAACGGGGAACTCGTCATTGGAAATAAAGACAGAATCATCGCCACTTCTGTTGCAGCAGGGCCCGCCTTTGAGCGTTCTTACGTCGCATCTGGCAGAACCGCCGGTCATGGTATTATTTATAAATTAGATATACACGAAGATTTAACCATTCACTATGCTACCTATAAAGGAAGCAAACCTTCCGGCCTGTGCGGAAGCGCCATAATTGATGCAATTGCGGCTTTTTTGCGGCTTGGTATTATTAACCAGAGAGGTTATTTTGTAAAAAAACCGCAGTTTGATAACCTGAGAAATGACAGATATATTCTCGTCCCCAAACAGGAAACCGCTTTTTTCCAGCCGTTAGTAATAAGCGCCCGCGATATAGAAGAGGTTCAAAAGGCGAAGGCAGGCATTATGGCAGGAATATTTATTTTGCTCAAGGAATATGGTATTCGTATTGAAGATATTGACAAACTTATATTGACGGGATCTTTTGGCATGAATTTAAATGTGAAGAATGCCATCCGTATAGGATTGCTTCCGGATATTTCCACAGACAAAATAGAATGTATTTCAAACGCCGCCGGTATTGGAGCACAGATGTGCTTATTATTCAAAGAAACTGAGGGGAAAATAGAAGATATTTTAGATAAAATTGAACACATTAATGTTGCGAACCATAATGAGTTTAATAATGTTTATATTGATTCTATGCAATTCGATACTTCTGCCTGAATCATTCTTTACAAAGAATGAAAAAATCTGAAACATAGAATAGCTACAACAAATGAATATCAACAAAAAAATATCACTTTTATTGTTGCTCATGCTGGCGGTGGCGGCAGCCAATTTGTTCGTTGTATATCGCTATCAAGATACACAGAAACATGACAATCACATTGTTAATGTTGCCGGACGGCAGAGGATGTTATCACAAAAAATTTCAAGACTTGCTCTGTCAATAGTCTATGTTAATGATAATACCAACGACCGTCAGTTTCTTGAGGAAGCGGTTAATACCTATGATTTATCCCTGCAAACACTCTGGAATGGAGGAGAAAGCATGGGAATAATAATTCCTCCCGCTCCTTCAATCATGAACGAACTATTCCAATACAATAGCGAACTTTGGCAGTCATTTAAGAAAAAGGTGGCAATTGCAATCAAGAATACACATGACACGAAAACTTCCAGGGATGCCATTGATTTTATTCGTCAGAATAACGATAAACTTTTGAACTTAAACAATGAAATAACACATGAATTTGAAAGAATATTCAGCGCCAAAAATTTCAAATTGCGGATAATCCTTCCTACTATGTTGGTTTGTGACATAATAATTTTCATTATTGGTTATCTGTTCTGCATTAGAATTTCAAAGCCCATAAAAGAACTTTCAGAGGCGGCAAAAAAAGTAGGTGAAGGGGATTATTCAAGGAAATTAGAGTTTTCTTCCCATGACGAAGTTGGCACATTGGGAAAAACGTTTAATAAAATGATTGATAATATAGAACGTTCAAGAAGTTCATTGGTTGCCGCGAAAGAATTTACCGACACAATTCTCAGAAGCATGATAGATCCGCTTATTTTGGTCGATCTTGAAGGCACAATCAAAGGAATAAATCAAGCTACCAGCCATTTACTTGGATATACGGAAGAAGAACTTTTAGGAAAACCGGTAGGGATAATTTTCAAATTTAAAGAGGAAGCGCCGAAAAAAACCCGATTGCAGGAACTGACAAAAGAAGGATTTATAAGAAATTGCAAAACAAAATCCGGCGAAAATATTCCCATCGGTCTGCATACATCAACCATGCAGGATTTAAATGGGAAATTATTGGGGTACGTATGTATCGCCAGAGACATGCGGCAGATAAACGATTTGATTCTGGAACTGGATACCGCCAATGCAAAACTTAAGAATTGGTCGAAAACACTCGAAGAAAAAGTGGAGGAAAGAACCGCAGAACTAAAGCTGCAAAGGTATTATCTTAAAAAAGCACAAGAGATCGGAACTATCGGAACATGGGAATTAGACGTTCATAAAAACAAGATCTATTGGACAGATGAGAATTATCGTATTTTTGGTGCTTTACCTGGCACTGAACTTACGTATGATGATTTTCTTAATTGCGTTCATCCTGAAGACCGTGATTATGTGCAAAAGGAATGGAACGCAGCCCTCAGCAATAATAAACCGTATGACATCGAGCATAGAATTGTGGCAGGCAACAACATTAAATGGATCAGGGAAAAAGCAGAATTAGAATTCGACGAAAAAGGCGATTGTATTCGGGCTATCGGTTTTTCACAGGACATTACAGATCGTAAGCAGGCGGAAGAAAACTTAAAACTCTTGAATGAAACTCTTGAAAAGCGAGTCGCCGAGAGAGCTGAAGAACTTACTGAGGTTAAAAATCAGCTTTACCATGCACAAAAAATGGAGTCCATTGGAAGACTGGCAGGTGGAGTAGCCCACGATTTTAACAACATGCTCATGGCGATAATCGGATATGCGAATTTGACAGAAATGCAATTGAAAGAAGATGATCCGGCGCGAGAATACCTGAGCAAAATAATCGAATCCTCCAACAAGGCCACAAATCTTACCCAAAGCCTTCTTGCTTTCAGCAGAAGACAGCCGGTAAGCCTTGAACCGGTAAATCTGAATGATGTTATCAGGCAGGCTGAACAACTGTTTCTAAGAATAGCAGGAGAAAACATCAAATGCAATGTAATACTTGCGGATAAAGATTTGAAAATAATGGCAGATAAAGACAAGATAGAGCAGGTATTAATAAATCTTGTAAGCAACGCAGCAGACGCAATGCCGAAGGGTGGAAAAGTTTGCATAAGCACAGATATCGTGAAATTGGAAAGTGCATTCGTCAATAATTATGAACTTAAGAATACAGGAGAATACGCCAGAATAACTATTTCCGATACCGGAATAGGGATGAGCGAAGATATCAAAGGAAAAATATTTGAACCTTTTTTTACGACAAAAGATAGGGGAAAAGGAACCGGCATCGGCCTTTCAATAGTTTATGGAATACTAAGGCAGCACAACGGTTGCATTGAGGTTGCAAGCGAACCGGGCAAAGGAACAACATGTACTCTCTATTTACCCTTAACAGATCAGGAAATTATATATTCTGATAAAAAGGAGGTGGCAAAAACTCAGGCTGCTGTATTCACAAAAGCAAAGACAATTCTGCTGGCCGAAGATGAAAAGGCGGTAAGGGAAATTGTTACGAAGACGCTCGAATATAAAGGCTATGAAGTAATTGCATCAGAAGACGGAGATGATGCCATACAAAAGTATAAAGAGAATAAAGGACACATCGATCTTTTGTTATTTGATGTGATGATGCCCAAAAAAAGCGGCAAGGACGCATACAATATAATCAAAAAACAACGATCGGACATAAAGATAATATTTATGAGCGGTTATTCGGAGGACATAACTACAAATAGAGCAATTCTTAATGAGGGGCTCTATTTTTTACAAAAACCTGTCACTCCGGATAAATTATTACAAAAGATCGCAGAAGTGCTCAGCGATTAATTCCCGGATATCCTTTTCTCTTTCATAATTTATTTTTGTAAGCTTCAATCAATTCATCCCGTGTAAACAGAGATTCAAAAACAACATTTTTGTTTTCTATATTTTCCCTGCCACCTTCCTGACGGTCAACCAGCGCAATAGCCTTAACAATTTCCAGTTTATGCTCTCTTGCCCTGTCTATTGCCTGAATTGTAGAACCTCCTGTGGTAACCACATCATCCACAATTACCACCTTATCGCCTTCCGAAACATTACCTTCAATGAGTTTCATCATTCCATAGGATTTGGCTTCTTTTCTGATAACAAATGCCTGAATATTACTGCCCTGCATTGCGCTTACCATTGCGGTTGCAAATGCTATGGGATCTGCTCCATGAGTAAGGCCGCCAATGGCATCAGCATCAAGTTGTTTGATTTTCTCAAAAAAAAGCTGCCCTATAAGCAACATTGAGGCGGAATCAAGTGTGGTCGCCTTACAGTTAATATAATAATTGCTCATCTTCCCCGAGGTAAGTTTAAATACAGGTTTTTCATTGTATTTAAACGATTTTTCGATAATTATCCGTAGCAATTCTTTTCTGGCGTTATCAATATTCATTTATACGATTCCCGCAAATATTAAAATTAATTTTTATCTGAAGTGTTTGTACTCATTTTAACATAAGAGAGACTTTATGGTTTTATTTAATCCCACATTTATATTGCCTGCTTCTAAAAGATATTTCATTATTTTTTGCCTTTCACCGGCATCAATATCTTCAAAGTAAATACTGGTTGCATACGTTTTCCTTTGAGATTCTTCTGCGGGTAGTCTGTTTTTTACACGTACAATTATTCCTGATCTCACGACAGTTTCGTTCTTTACAGGGAGATCAAGAGTTACCTTAATCGTTGTAAAAGAAGGGAAATATTCAGAGGTTTCACAACATACTCCCCGTTCGCTCAAATTGATACTATTGGCGGAAAATACATTGCCATCAACATTCAATGTAACGGGAAAATTCGTATCAATCCTTGGAAACAATCTTCTTTCGATTCTTTCTTCCGGCATGTTATGCCACCCCTTTCTTTCAGTTAATGGTGCTGGTAATAAACATAAAGTTCAATTAACAATGCGGTGACAACGATAATCGCAATAATAATGATTGTCTTTTTCACAATTTCTCCTTCTTTAAGGTAGTAATGTAGCAGAGGAGGGATAGTTTTTAAAGCAAATATTTTTTAAATAGCACTTCTTCCAATATTTTTCAATAATTCTCATTTTTCATATCGCTCACTCATAAAATCATAATTTAGTTTTTATATGTCCATGTCAATTGTATATCAATTACATATTTGTATTTGATATTGTTGCAAGACGTCTTCACTTAAAATATGATAATCGAATTCTTTTTTATAGTATTATTTATAATTTTCAATATAGACCATCACTAATCCAAACAATGCAAATAACTTGACATAAGTTCTTTTATTTGTTAGCTTAATCGAAATTTTATTAAGATTTGTCTTTATTATCAACTGCTTTAAATATGAATTTTTAAAACAAATTCTGAATGACATTTTTATAAAGAGAAAGGAGAGAGGGGAAAACTTATTTTCTGATTATTAAACAATCTATTTGTTTGTCGCATTTTTACTAAAAGAAAGGGGAATTTAATGATTAAAAAACGCTTTTTTGGTTTACCAATAATATCTGTTCTACTTTTTACAATGACTTTTTTTTACGTAAGTGATCATCTCGCTTATGCACAAATACCCCAACCTACGGGCACTCAACCTCAACCGAATTTTTCTCCGCGGCCACAGCCATCAGGAACTCCGCCTCAACCAAGTTTCTCTCCACGGCCACAGCCATCAGGGACTCCTCCGCAACCTAGTTTCTCTCCGCGGCCACAGCCATCAGGGACTCCTCCTCAACCGAGCTTCTCTCCACAGCCACAGCCGTCAGGAACTCCGCCTCAACCTAGTTTCTCTCCACGGCCACAGCCAACGGGAACAGGTCCTGGACCAAGACCATCACCAGAACCACAACCGACACCGGGAGCTGTAAATCCACAAATTTCAGGTGGATGGACCCATAGTGTTGCATTAGATTCCGATGGAAAATTATGGGCATGGGGAATTAACGAGGATGGGCAGTTGGGGGATGGAACAAACAGCAGTCAAACAACTCCTGTAGCTGTTCAGATTGACGATCTTACCACCATTATCGCAGTAGATTGCGGCGGCGATCATAATTTGGCGCTTGACGCAACCAGTCGTATTTGGGCATGGGGATATAATGGCGACGGCCAACTCGGCGGAGGAACAACGGAGGAAAGCAGCAATGTTCCTGTTCAGATACCTAACCTTACCGATGTAATTGCAATTTCTGCCGGCGGAGAATACTCCATGGCATTGCTCTCAAACGGTTCGGTAGTCACATGGGGCGCCAACAGCGACGGACAGCTTGGCAATGGCACTGATGAACCAAGCAGCACTCCTGTCATAGTAAGCGGTCTGCCCTCTATAAAAGGAATTTCAGCAGGTGATGCACATGGTTTGGCAGTTACCGAAGATGGTTTTGTTTACGCATGGGGATTAAATGATGTAGGGCAAATCGGCAATGGAGAAACAAGCGCCAATCCGGTATTAACCCCTGTACAAGTTGAAGGACTGAGCAACGTTGATGCTGTTTGTGCAGGCACAACGTTTAGCCTGGCGCTCGACAATGATGGAAAGGTATGGGCATGGGGACTTAATGATGAAGGACAATTGGGCGACGGTTCTACCATCAATAGCTCAACACCCGTAGAAGTCATCGATATTGCAAATATTTCAGCCATTGCATGTGGAAGCGACCATAGCCTTGCCATACAGGACGGCAAAGTGAAATCCTGGGGATTAAACGATGAAGGGCAACTCGGAGATGGTTCTACAAGAAGCAGCTCAGAGCCGATTGACGCCACCGGGTTAAAAGATATCGTGTATGTTGCCGCAGGAGAATACCATAGCCTTGCAATCACTTGCAATGGCAAGGTGTATGTTTGGGGATTAAATGACGAAGGCCAACTGGGTGACGGCTCTACCAAAAATAGCAAAACACCAAAAACAATCGATTTAAATGTTGGCGCTACTGAAGGCTGCGCAACAGGCGACTGTGAAACAGAAGACATTGAGGCAGATACAAATAGATTAAACCTCAAAGTCGGAGAAAGTGCAGAAGTGACACTGACTGTAACCGGAGAAGATGATTGTCTGGTTGAAGGAGAAAGTATCACGGTAAAACTTAATAAGAGCGGAAAACGGCGTATTACTGTCTCACCTGACAAACTAACTTCAGACGAAAATGGCGAGGCATCTTTTACAGTTACCGCAAGTTCAAAAGGCAAAGCCAAGATCACCGTTAAGGCTGGCGGCAAGAAGGAAAAGATAAAGGTAAAAGTCAAATAATAGCTATTTTACCTTATACATAATTCAAATAAGGGGGATTTCATGGAAAATGAAATCCCCCTTTTCTTTTAGAGTGTGTTATTCGGATAAATTATTGCATCGATAAACCTTTAATTTGTTTCATAACTTCATTTGTAATTTCAACAATCCTCTCCCGATCATTTTTGCCAATTCCCACATTTTCAAAGCCAATAGGCAGTCCAAAATGTATTTTGATTTTTGTTCTTTTGGGAATTTTTGCCCCTTTTGGCAATGCCTCATATGTACCCGTTATAAACGCCGGCACAACTTTGACACCGCTTTTCAACACAAAAAAACCTATTCCGGGATTCCCGGATTGTAAAACACCTTCTTTACTCACACTGCCTTCCGGAAAAATCCCCAAAACGCCGCTTTTCTTAAGCACCGTTAACCCTTCTCTGATTGAAGCGGTGTTTGGCCCTTCTTGTCGAACACAAATACAATGTAACAGTTTAAAAAGCCGGTTCAACTTGCCTTCATAATATATCTCGGTCATTAAAAACGAAATGCGCCTTGGAAACATTGTCTGAAGCACAATCGGATCCATATAGCTGAAATGATTTGCCACAACGATAAGAGGGCCGGTACGAGGAATGGAATTCTTGTTTACTGATTCTATCCGGTAAATTAACTTTAACAAAATAATACCAACGATCTTTAAAAACAGGAAAAAAATCTCATTTAAAATTCTCAAATACATTCTTTCCCACGAATAAGATACTATGAAGATAGATACAATAAATCATATAAATGTGATATTATATCATTTTAATAAACCCTATCTACTTAAAACATTAGCGATATTTATATTCCTAACATACATATTTTATGCATGAACCCATTGATATTAAAACACGGGAATTAGCGGTATCTGAGCAGGACAAAAATATTGTGCTTACCGCCGGCGCGGGAACAGGCAAAACTACTATTTTAGTGCAAAGAATGTTGCATATTCTCTTAGCACACAAAAGCCTCCAATCGGTGGAAAGTCCTATTCTGAAAATCGTTGCATTGACATTTACAGAGAAGGCTGCCAGCGATATGAAAATCCGTCTCATGGAAGAACTGGAAAAAATAGCGGCAGCAATAAAAGGCGCTTGTAATCAGGAGGAACAACAAAATGCTGATACATTTATTGCTCGTTTACAAACAACGTATCACATGACCTATAGTGAAATTGAACGGCGAACATTGAAGTCTCTGGAAGATATGGACAAGGCCATGGTTTGCACAATTCATAGTTTTGCCGCATATATTCTCCGCATGTTCCCAATAGAATCGGGAGTAACCCCAGGTTTTACCGTTGATGAAGGGTCCATATTTGAAGATCTTTTTGAAAAAGAATGGGTTAAATGGCTCGATACAGAATTATCGCTTACCTCAAATAATTCATCAACATGGAAAAACGTTTTAACAAGAATAGAACTTGATTCAATTAAATCGCTCACAAAACGTTTATCAGGTTTTTCCATCCCTTTAGATACACTGTCACAGAAATCAGACAACTCCTCATATATTCATTCATTAATAAATCCCTGCTTTAATACTATCAACACTATCATTCCAAAATGCCAAAAATCAAACAACAAACTCTTGTTACAACTGCAGGAACTCTCAAATATTTTTAACGCATTAAAAACTCATAGCATTGATTGCTTAAACAATATAACGTATGACTTCGAAAAATCTATCTCCACGGCAAAAACCGGATGGAGGGAAGAAGATTTTCCTATTGCACAGGACACTGTCAAAAAATGCCGTATCCTCCTAAAAAAATTACAATGCGTTGACGAACCTTTCGTTAAGACAATATTAAATCTTATTTTGCCGTTTGCCAAAACCTTTCAGCAAATCTACCTGTCTCAGGGATATGTTTCATTTGACGGACTTCTGACCCTTACGAGAAATTTGCTGCAAAACGATACGTATCGCCGTATCAGAGCTGCGCTCAAAAACGAATATACGGCAATTCTTGTGGATGAATTTCAAGACACAGACCCCATCCAATACGATATAATTCTTTTTCTTTCTGAAAAGATACATAATCACAGCGACACCATACATAATATACCTCTTGAACCGGGAAAACTTTTTATCGTTGGAGACCCAAAACAATCTATTTATTCTTTTCGAAGAGCGGATATTGAAGCGTATGAACACGTTGTCAAACAAATTTGTGACAATGAAGCGCCGCTCAACCTGCAGGAAAATTTTCGAAGTCATTCGGGCATTATAAATGTGGTAAATGACCTTTTTGATGAAAAAATAATAACAGAACAACAAGGTCTGCAACCAAAATACATACCTATTCATGCCAACCGTGATCCATCTCATTGTTTTCAAAAAGTTCAGATTATAAGTGTTTCCGGTATCAACGGGGAAGCATTAACTGCGGAAAGCGCCAGAGAGGCAGAAGCCGATTGGATTGCAAAGTGGATAAAAGCTAATGTGTCGTGCGGCAATACTCATAATACGTTGGAAAATAACTTTCTTCCTAAACTTAAATACAAAGATATCGCTCTGCTTTTGCGTTCATTCACACAAATACGGCCTTACGTTGAATCCTTAAAAGAGCACAATATACCTTTTATTGTGGAAGGAGAAAAATATTTTTATACAACCCAGGAAATTATCGATTTCATGAATCTTTTAAGAGCAATTGAAAATCCCTTTGACACTGTTGCCCTGGTTGGCACTTTGCGTTCACCTTTTGCAGGTTTTACGGATAACGAAATATATCTCCTTAAAACGAATGAACTGCTCGATTACCGCAAAACAATCTCAAATAAAACCGGTCTGGAAGAGACAATAAACGGCTTTTATGCATTTCTAAGAAACTACCATGTACGCTCGGGAATTATCCCTGTCTCTCGTCTCATTTCAGAAATCATTCATGATCCCCACTTTACCGGCATAACCGCAAGTTCATGGCAGGGAGAACAGAAACTTGCAAACCTTCAGAAATTTTACCAAATAGCCTGCAAATTAGAACAAATTCAGGGCATTTCTCTTAAACATTTCATAAACAGCATGAAACAATACATAGACGATGCAAAAGAAGAAGGAGAAAGCCCCCTTTCCGACGAGACACTCGATGTGGTGAAAGTTCTCACCATTCACAAATCAAAGGGATTGGAATTTCCCGTGGTAATTCTGGGAAATTTACATGGTGAAGTAAAAAAGGACAACGAAACAACTGATTCCGCCGTGTTTGACTGGAATACATCTTCCACAGGAATAGCGCTTGGCAAAGGCGAACAGCAACTGAGGAATCTTCAAAGCATCGTTATTGAGAATAAGATAAATGAACGTGCATGGGAAGAAGAAAAACGTGTTCTGTATGTCGCCATGACAAGAGCAAAAGAACGTTTAATTCTTACAGGCACACTAAAGAGCAACAACAAGTCATATATCGGATTAATCACGAAATCTCTCCATGACGCATACGGCATCGAGCTTAATAATGAACTTCATACAGCTTCCGGTCAGCCTGTAAAAGTTACTTTCGGTGTCAGCGAAATATTTTTTGAAAATTTTAAATATGATGGCACAAGACGCTTCGTTTCAAAAACAGAAGGAAACAAATGGAATGTGGACTGGAATTCTTTTGTCCAGGTATGGAATAACCGAAAACAAGCAATGCTGAAAGAAATAGCACAGCCGTTGTTTATATCTCCCTCTGCTTTATGTGAAGAAGATACTCCCATGCATTATGAAATTTCTGCTCACAACAAAAACGGAAGCTCCACAGAAATGCAGCGAAAACATGCTGCAACAATTGGCACTTTATGTCACCAAGTTCTGGAAAAATGGGATTATCAGGGAACACAGCAGGAATTTCAGGACTTAATAAATTCCTTAATCTTAATAAACATTAACAAAACAAACACTCACCAAACAATATTCAATTTTATAAAAACGGAAATTGTCAACATACTCACCAATTTCTTTCATTCCGAAGCATACAATGAACTAAAGAATGCCATGATAATCGGGCGTGAAATGCCGATACTCCTTCAGTGGGATGGACAAATAATGAGAGGCACAATTGATATTATTTACGAATTTGAAGGATTAACAATTATTGCCGATTATAAAACAGAAGAAACACATTTAAAAGAGACATCCTTTTCCACACATAAATACCACACTCAGAAAAATATTTATACGGAGGCAGTAAAACGTTGTCTGAAAATCAATAACCCTGTATTTAAAATTATTTTTCTCCGAATAGGAAAGTCTGTATTAATTTAATGTTTAGAAATTTCAAATTCCTGTAGGGTGGGCAATGCCCACCCTACGGTTAAAAGTCACCGAAGATATGATAAAACTATTTTTATTTCTTCTTTTTTGCTTTTGCTGCTGTTTTTGTGCCTTTTGCTTTTGTCACGTTTTTTGTAGCAGATGTTTTTGCCTTCTTTTTTTCTTTTGGTATTGGCGCAGGATTGCAAAGCAGGTCGCGCTTAGGAGCAACGCGGCCGCAGGAATTACATACGTATTTAAGTGTTACAAGTTTAGGAGCGCATACATGGCGCGGGTCGCTGGTTACCACGCCACAATAATAACATGCCACCGCCTTTTGCGTCTCGACCGGTTTGCATAAATGCCCTTTATTTGTTGTCGTCATGCCACACGTTCCACACGTATAAACAGCCATAATTTTCCTCCTATATCTGTCCTTGTTTAGACCCAAAATAAGTTAAAAGATATTGATACATTTCCTCCTCTGTTGCAAACACATTTTCCAAATAATAAACGGCTTCTTCAATATTTCCCTTCTCTAAAAATATTAAACCGATATTCCCATAAGCAGCAGTGAGACCGTTGTCAAACACAATAGCCTTTTTGTATTCTTCGATAGCTGCATCATACTCTCCTTTTCGATAATAAACAGTTCCAAGATTATTACGCAAAACGGCATTTTCAGGGTCTTCCGCAAGAAGCGTCCTGTACTCGATTATCGCTTTTTCATAGTTGCCGGCATTTTTATATGCCAAAGCAAGTGAGGAACGTATTTGCTTATTTGACGGATATTCATTCACCGCGTTTGTAAATGTCACTATTGCCTTTTCATACTCCATACGATCCATAAATCTGTTGCCCCGCATTAACAGACGCGTTTCATGAGGCGCAAATGTTCCCCAACACCACACAAGAGTAGATAACACTATTAAACTAACCGCCGGAAAACTTCTTTTTTCAAGAACAGTTTCTGTTATTGTTATACGCTTCCTTTCAAGTATTTTTAGTAGTATCACGGCAAAACACAATCCCCATGCTGCGCCAAGAAACGTCTGAAAACTACCCAAATATTTTTGTGTATAAAATGCAGTAATTATTCCGCAAAAAATGAGAATCAATTCGGCATAGATATTATAATTGCTCACTTTCGGAATCAACCACCTGAATGTGCGGGTAACAGATAGTGCATTGATGCCAAATTTATAATCTAATGTTCCGTTTTGACAAGCACCCTTACAGGAAAGGCATCGTATACAACTTGCGCTTACCACCGCGCTATGCTGAGCGATCTCTTCGTGTACCGTTATCCCCATTGTGCAATTTTTCGTACAACTCATACACCCGGTGCATTCCCGAATTTTTCTTATTCGCCAAAAACTAACATTCTCAAATAGTGCAAGCAGAGGAGCCCATGGGCACACATATCTGCAGAATGCCCTCGAACCCATAAGATAAACAAAGAGAAACGCATCAAATAAAATAAATAATGCAATGATAACAGGACTGCGTGGAAGATCCGGTGTTATAACCTGTGTATCGCCAATATTAATGTGGAATTGCGGGAAACCGTAAATGTGCCAGAATTCAAAAATGGCAGTGATTGTTTTCAGAAGAAATACGTATTGTATGATATTTGCTTTGGAATGAATAATGGAAGGACGTATTCCGCATTTATGAAGCGCTCGCAAAGCAAGTTCCTGGAAAAAAGCAAAGTGACATCCCCATCCGCAGAAAACCCTTCCAAAAAATACTGTCACTGCAACAACAATAATAAAAAAAACGGCGGCGGAATTTAGCAGGCCAAACCCAAAAAGGTTAACAATGCCATTTAAGCTGAATGTTCCCACCTTCCGGAATCCATATGTATACCACAATAGAATGTGGATGATTATGAATACATTAATTGAAAATAGAACCAGTATCCTTTTTTTATTAATATTCATAACAAAATAAGACTCATCAAACGAATACTATAGTTTTAAGATAAATCTCTTTTTCGGCATGGTTTCTTAATTCGTATCATAGACTTGAATCATTCGGGCAGGCATTTGGGAAAAAGGTTTTCGAATTTTATTATCAAAAACCTCTCTGTTTTACACTTCTCAATATACCCCCAAGGGGATTTGAACCCCTGTCTCCAGGCTGAGAACCTGGCATCCTGGGCCTCTAGACGATGGGGGCGTTTAACGCCAAAAAAAACGTTACCGAAAGTATGTTTCGATAACCAAGTAGGATATAAGGCTACAATATTTATTTTCTTATGTCAACAAAATTCAACTATATGTAACACTTTACTTTTTTGAAAAATTACCCCCTGTCTTAACCCCATGCTTCAGCATGGGGTTAAGGGGAGAAATAATCATGGGCTTCAGCCCTGAAGTATAGTTAGCCCAATATCTTTCACTGTACCAGGTTGTAGAGACAGGTTTCAAACCTGTCTCTACCAAAGCCGGTGTATTTATTGTGGATATCTCCGCACTAAAGTGCGGAGTTAATGGATGTGAAATGTGCTCCATGCTCCAATATTAGAGGTGCCTTATAAAATAAGGGAAACCGATGTCTTTTTCAAAAAGCTAAAGTGTTACAACTATATTCCTCTCACAAAACAATAATACTCTTATTGAACACTACCATTTTTCTTTTACAGAGAAATTCTTTTTCCTGATTTTGTAATTTCTGTTTTTCCAAAATCAGGCATATCTTTTAGATCTTTTGAATTAAAGACCGGTCCGTCGATACATATTCTTTGACCACTGCAATCGCATTGACCGCAAATACCAAAACCACATTTAATATATCTTTCAATTGATACTTCACACTCGATGTGGTGTTCATTGCATAATTCATATACTTTGTACAACATTTTTTCCGGACCGCATGCATATATTTTTTGATAATCATGTTTCCCTACTAATTCCCTCAGCAAATCAACCGTTGTTCCCTTGTAACCAAAGGAGCCATCATCCGTGCATAGTCTCATCTCTTTATAACGATGCCGAAAAAGCAATTCCGGCATAGTTCGTGATCCCTGGACAATTGTCGCATTTTCCTGTTTATCCGCCAAACATGCAATAGAAGCCATCCCGATACCGCCTCCTACGATGCACGTAGCAGCATTGCCCTTTATCAAACTGTATCCCCTGCCGTAAGGACCCCGTATGCCTATCTGATCACCAATTTTTTTTGTGTGCAGGGTTTTTGTAAAATTACCTCTTTTTAATACAGTTATACCGGCAATATTCCTGTTAATATACGAAAGGGTAAATGGCTTCTCATCATTAAGCGGAATCCATACCATAACAAATTGTCCCGGGTCATAATGTCCCATATATTCAAAAAAAAATGTTTTCGCGTTTGGAGTCTCGTCTTTGATATCACATATTTTTACTATTTTTGGTTGTTCAATCATGAGCAATACCCACAAGATCATTAATATTGTTATAACCGTTTTCAATCATCCACTGCTTCATTTCTGCGCACACCTTGCTGAATACATCAATTCCCCTCGTGTAAACGCCTGTCCCAATGCCTACGGCCACTGCTCCTGCCATCAACATCTCTATAGCATGCCGTCCGGTAGATATACCACCAACCCCTATAATGGGAATCTTCACTGCCTTATAAACATCATACACGCAACGCACTGCAATAGGCCGCAAGGCGTCTCCCGTAACACCTCCCACCTTAAATCCCAACACAGGTTTTTTTGATTCAATATTGATAATCATGCCAGGTCCCATTGAATTTACCGCAGTAATACCGCTTGCCCCTGCGTCCTCTGCTGCTTTTGCCACAGTAGTTATTTCAGGAATACTCGGGGATATTTTAACGAATATCGGTAAATGTGTTATTCGTCTTACCGCGGAGGTTATATCGTACGTGGCTTTTGGGGTTCCCTGCCCTGAAAGAAGACCAAAACCTGGCGTATGAGGACAGGAAAGAGGTATTTCAATAGCCGAAAACCCGGACTCCGATAACCCTTCTGCAACCTTAACAAACTCATCATTGCATGTGCCGATAATACTGGCAAATACAGGCGCACCAATCTCTTTGAGGTTGGTAAATTCGATACGTGCGGATTCAACACCAGGATTCGAGTAGCCTACGGCATTTATCATCCCGGCTTCGTACGTAATAACCGTTGGATTATTATGCCCTTCTCTTGCTTCTTTGCTTATTGACTTAATCGTTACCGCACCTGCGCCGCACTCCGCTACCCGTTTCAGCAAAGCCCTGGTAGTCCCCAATATCCCGGATGCTAAAATCGTCGGATTCGATAATCGGATATTGCACAAATTTACTGATAATTTTACGTCTGTCATTTCACCAGTCACCTTTTAAGGTTGCAATAAATTCTCTTAGTTTATTTATTCTCATACCAACTTTTACATAATACTCCATACCAAAAATGCTTAACATACCATTATGAGTAACAATGTTAAGATGCCTTTCCAAAAAATCCGGCAAACCATGAGGATCGTACCCTGCGTTAAACGCATATAGCACGCCCTTTCTGTCTGCCTCTTCCTCAAACTCATTCAGATGGCTTTTTAATAATAACTTTGCAATTGCATTCTCATGAACATTATCCTGCTGAGAAAAAATATGCTTAAGTTCCTGATAAAATTTTGACGCATGTCTCAGTGAGGAGTGCGCAACTTCATGCCCGATAATGCAGGCCATTTCATCTTCCGTTGTCGTTAATTGCAATAATCCGTTTGTAATATAAATGTGCCCGCCCGGAGAGGAAAAAGCATTGATAGAATACGATTGGACTATGCTGCATACGTAAGGAAGTGTTTTTCTCTCTGAAACAGAAACAATGAGTGATGTGATATCATTTATTTTCTTATTCAGTTCCTCATCGGTTTCAAAATATAATTCACGACTTAAATATTCATCTACTTTCTTGCCAAGTTCAATTTCTTCTTCCTCGGTCAATCCGGCGCCATCATGATTCAATTGCCATTCGTCATTTGCAAAGCCACAGAATCCGGAGAAAAAAACAACCTCTATTCCTGAAAGAATAAAAATGACACAAAATATTCTTTTTAATACCATCGATTTATTTGAATATCATGCTTACTTCAACGATTCCAAAAACTTTTCATTAAAAGAATCCTGAAACAGTTTGATTTGCATTTCACGCGCTATCTCGTACCAATTGTCTATCAACATATCTTTTACCGCCCCTCTCAGCGTGCATTGAAAACTTATTACTTGCTTATTCTCCTTTGTCGTTGCGGTGTTAATCGAGACGATAGCATACCCGCCGATTTTCTTAACAGGCAATGTGCATTTACTAAAAATATTATTCGGAGAATATGTTATGTCATTATCTCGTATTGAAGGCAATATGATTTTTATTATCTTGTTTATCTCAGAAAGGTCGTCAATATGCTCCTGCCAGAATATTCTATCCTGATAGGTCAATTCACAAAATTTAACGGAAAATTCCGAATGAAGATTATTTTGGATAAACGATACCAATCGAGAATATTTTTTGTATATACCGGTAAAGCCGGGATACATCGTCTCTCTTTCTTCATCTTTTTTAATCCAGTTAAAAAAGATTTTGTTAAACTGCAATTGCACCAGCCAATTCGTATCAACGGTACTAAGCCGATACAATACGGGACCCGTCGAATTATAATCAATTTTTGGCTCCATAAGATAATCGTTCATTTCAAGATCTTCCAACGGATTTCCATATCGAATGACCGGGTAATCTTTTTTAAAGGCGCTGATAATTTCAAATATCAATCCGCCTTTCCCTAAAACAGGTTGTTTCAGAGTGACTCCCATTATTACTTCAGACACAGGCGGCTTAGAATAGGCATCAGTCATATTTCACCTTTTCATAATAAACATTAAAAATATTCGATTGCAAATGTTCAAATCTCTCTCGCAATTGAAGCTGTCTTAATTCAGGACTATATACCAGTATCGGAATTTAAACCAATATGATATTTAAGAAATGGAGCGGGCGATGGGAATCGAACCCACATATCTAGCTTGGGAAGCTAGTATTCTACCACTGAATTACGCCCGCTTTTAAAACTCTATGGTATGGAATCTTGATTCGTTTAAATTAGATTTTTGACTATTGTTTGTCAATGCTGAAATACCACAAAGGGTTCCCTGATATGTGCCTCTTTTTTCCAATTCCTGCGTTATCATTGCAGTGATGTTCGCCTTACTGATTCTCCAAATTGGCGATATCAGAAAGTTGCCGTGAGTATCTCCGACCAATCTTTGCACCGTAACATTCGGCGGTATGCGTTCCAAAAAATCTGCGACCAGCCGCACATACTCATGAACATCCAATGTTTTCACATTTCCTTTGAAATATTCTTCCGCCAATGCAGTGTTCTTTGCCACATACAAATGATGCAACTTTATTCCCTGAATATCCATTTCCGCAACAGCTTCCGCGGTCTTCATCATATCATCGTACGTTTCCAGAGGAAGGCCTAAAATAACATGAATACACATATTGATGCAAGTTTTTTTTGTAAGATTGACTGCATCAACAAATGCTTTATATTCATGCCCCCTGTTAATGCGTTTCAAAGTTTCTTCGTGTATGGATTGAAGACCATATTCAATCCATACATGATATTTTTTCGTGTAGCTATTAATAATATCCAGTATCTCTCCATTGATGCAATCAGGCCTGGTGCCTATGGAGAGGCCGATTACATCCTGATCCGCCATGGCTTCTTCATAATATGCTTTTAGCGTGCCAACATCCGCGTAGGTATTGGTAAACGACTGAAAATAGGCAATAAATTTTTCAGCGCCGTACCTTTGTCTTTGAAACGATTTCCCCTTTTGAATCTGTTCCGTTATTGATAAATATGGTTCCTTTACGTTTGGGCTAAAACTTTCATTTGCACAATACGTACATCCCCCCACGCCAACACGTCCATCCCTATTTGGACAGGTAAAACCCGCATGGAGAGCGATTTTATGCACCTTGAATGGAAATTTTTCTTTTAAATATTCACTGAAAGGAAAGAAGCGATATTTGGACAAATATTCACTTTGAGTATTTAAAGTAGACAACTTCTTCATACGCCAAATTTAACACGAATGTAAAAAATTATCAAATACAAAACATTCCATAAAAAAAGAGGGTAAAATCCCTCTTTTCCTTTAAATTCTTATTATTTTTTAATGTCTGCTCTAAGCTCAAATCATTAATCTACATGTTTGCCCATTAATTTCTGATATGCCAAATACTCTCTTTGTGCTTCTTCTTTCATGCCTTTTCTGTCATATATAAGAGCTAAACCATAATGTGCCTTTGCGAAATTTGGATCGATTCGGATCGTTTCTTCAAGCGCCCTTGCGGCATCATCTAATTTCCGGTCTTGTGAATATGCATTTCCCATGTCAAAATATATTTCAGGATTATACGGGTTTACTTCAATAGCCATCTGTAATGAAGTAATCGCTTCATCTAATGCCCTCTTATCCGAATAAGGATTTTTTATGTTATAATGCGCGGATGCCGCTTTTTGAATCGAAGAAACCGCCTTAACCAGTGTTCGTTTATTTGCATATGCAGTACCGAGTTTATAATGAGCATCGGCATCGTCAGGACTGAGTTTCACAACGGTGCGAAATTCCTCAATAGCATTATCGAACAATTTCTCATCAGAATATACAATTCCAAGATTATAATGCACCTTTGGATTTTTAGGATCTATTTCTATAGACTTCTTATAAGAAGCCACAGCGTCATCCACATTTCCCTTCTCATAAAATGTCAAACCGAGGTGACAATGTGCCAATGCATGATTGGGGTTTATCTTCGTAACTTTCCCGAACTCATCCAAAGCATTATCGAAAAGTTCCTTATTAAAATAAATTTGACCCAGGAAAAAATGGGCATCCGTATAATTGGGATTTATTCCAATTGCGGTTAACATCGTTTGAATCGCTTCATCTGTGTTATCTATCTTTGCATAAACAACACCAAGATTGTACAGCGTCTCTACAGCTTTTGGATTAATTGCCAATGCGCTTTTATATTCGGAAACAGCCTCGTTAAATTCTTCCTGCGCTTTGTTGATATCACCAAGCTTATCATGCGCCAGAAAATTTTCGGGTTCCAGCTTCAGTAAAGACTTGAAAGTGGCTTTCGCATTATCCCACATTTCTTTTTCTATATAAAGCAACCCTAACTGAAGATACGCCTCACTGTAATTGGGGTTTATTTCAATCGCTTTTTCCAACTCCACGATCGCTTCATTCAGCATCGCTCTGTTGTTATATGCTATCGCAAGATTAAAATGAGCCTCCGCCAGGCCGGGATTGATACGAATTGCTTTTTGGTATGAACTAATTACTTCATCAGGCATATCTACCTTAGAACATCCACACATACCAAGAGAAACTAATACTGCCATTGTCAATGGTTTATAAAATGGCGATACTAGATTCTTTATCATTTTACCGTTTCTCCCATAATTGAATTAATTATTCCAGACAATTTTACGGGAATATATCAAATAGCCTGGATATTGTCAAATGTTTATTTTATCGATATTTAGACATTTTCTTCACAATCATTCCCAGCTAAGTTTTCTGATTTCTTTTATTGATCGAACAAATTCCTCAGAAACTTTTGAAACTGAAATATCATCCTTAAATCTTACATTGATATCATACAAAATTTCATCTTTTACGATATCTTTCTCGAATCCATAATTTTGCATTTCCATTGAATTTCTTTTTAATATTTCCAAAATTATTTCAAGACAAGATTGAGTGCCTGCTATACATAATTTTAATGTCTGGTATTTATCCCGTCTTATATCTCTCTCAAAAAAAGGCACTAACAACAATGTAAAGAGTACTATCATAGTCGTCAGCAGAGCAGGAATAAAGCAACCGCTCCCTATCGCCAAACCAATGCCCGCAACTACCCATAAAGATGCTGCTGTAGTTAATCCCCTTACAGACGCCTTAAATCTCATAATTGTTCCTGCCCCTATAAACCCAATGCCAGTAACTACCTGAGCCGCAATCCTCGCAGGATCAACCCTGAGAACAGAATCAGTCGTATATATTTTATATTTATCAAATATGCTTTCCGATACCAGCATCATTAAGGTTACCCCAACGCAGACTAAAATATGCGTACGCAAACCGGCAGGTCTTCCCCGTCGCTCTCTTTCCCATCCAATAATTCCGCCTAAAACAGCAGCCAATAAAAGTTTTCCAATGGCAGTTTCAAATCCTCCTACTATGCTCATACTATCTCCTTATTTCTAACAGTTTTTTACCGTGTTTTTGCATTGGTTTTATCTTAATGTATCACAATCATAGAAACTCAGAAAAATAAATTGGTAGTTAATACCCTCCGAAAGAGCATATTGAAGTTTTAAAAATTCTGAGTTATTATAGTTTTTTATCAGACAATGCAGTTTGCTGCAGGACAAAAAATGAATCGTTGGTTTTATATCTGAAAGGGACAATTGTATGAAAATTTCCATTGAAAGCAAATCAAGAATAAAGATGATTCCGGAAACCGAACATGAAAAGGAGAGCCTTGAGGCTTTGTGGAAGATTCTGATCCGGTGTGAAAAAGACAGCAAGGTGCTTTGCCCTATTGGCGAATACATTCCTTCAAAAAATGATGGCGCCAACTTTGCCATACAGGGATAGTGATTATCATTGTGGGATAGAAAGCACACGGTCACATTTTAAAGAATTACTCTGGGATATGCAAACAGTCCTCATGCCCTGACAGCCCGGACAATAGAAAAAAATTTAATGCGTATTTAATCGAATAATCTGGTGATCATTTTTCAAGAATAAATAATTTATTCAGAAAGGCAAAAATATGATTAAGCAACTTGTTTTTAAAAAGAAAGAATTCAAAGGCGTTGTCCTGGCAAAGGAATTTACGGCAGATATCCTTGTTGAAGGAACTGATATTAAAGGAGAACCCATAGTCACCCTCAACAGCAACAATGGCCTTCCCTATGTAAAAGATTTTTATGCCCGATGGGGAAAACCCGCAGGGAAAGAAGAATCCTCCAATGTGGTTTTGCTTACCGTGAGGTTCGAAGATACAATAGTGGAAAGTAATAATAACTCACTCAAAGGATCATTATCTGTCAATATCTACGTGCAGGGAGCCAATAATTACATAATAAATTGGAAATAATCTGAAAAGTTTAAGCGTTTACGTTATGCAGCCCTATCTTGCAAAAATGAGATATAGTCAAACACATCTGGTTTTCGAAATATCAAATACGTTTTTGCTCGGAAACATAACCCTTCGACTCCGCTCAGGGTGACAGATTCGTCATGCTGAGCGGAGTCGAAGCATTAAAAGACTAATCGAAAACCAGATTTATTTGACTATATATCCGGAGTTGGAAACAAAATCGCGAATACGAATGAGATATTCAGAAAAAGACAACACATGATCCGAGTATAAACAATACCTTGTTGGCGTATGCAAGGTTTGTTATTTAAGGCTGGTTTGTGTGGTTATGCTTCCTGGTATATACATGCATCTAAAATGGCCAGCGCTTCATTAATGACTTCCTTGGGCGCTTTCTCAAGAAACTTTACGTTCCGGCTTCTATAATTAATGGATTTGATGTGTTCAACCATAATATAACCAGAAAGGCAGATACCATCTGGGACTTTTATATGAAACGGGAAATTTCTTTTTGTGGTTATTATCGGGCAGGCAATCGTAAGGCCGGTATGTTTATTAAAGAGATAATTACTTATAATGAGAGCGGGTCTTCTGCCTTTTTGTTCATGACCAGACTGAGGATCAAAAGAAACGGTTACAAAATCCCCCCTTCCTGGTATATAAACAGGCATCTCACCATACTTCCTTTCCTGACGGATTGCCCCAATCTGATTCCATTGATTTATACCCCACGGGTATTTTTTTTACCAGATCATGTATGTTGTGTTCGTGATATTCCTTTATAGCGGTCTTATTGGCAAGGCTCTCAATCTCTGCGCCGATTTCTCGCTCAAGCCATTTCAGAAAACCCTTGGTTTCATCATTCTTCTTTTTATTCAGTTCAATCATTTGCTCGGCGAGATAGGCCAGAAGGTTGTGGATGGTATCGTTTCTGCAATCCTCCATGCTTTGGAAAACCAGATGTTTAACC
>Ga0194120_10000731_pt1 | contig 61387 bp, 62 predicted proteins | sample TA2MahCa65mmetaG_FD_148642 | JGI IMG/M metagenome (GOLD analysis project Ga0194120, IMG submission 148642) | Freshwater microbial communities from Lake Tanganyika, Tanzania - TA2015019 Mahale Deep Cast 65m | ecosystem: Environmental > Aquatic > Freshwater > Lake | place: Tanzania: Lake... | reverse complement strand
ACGTATTGGGCTATGCCGCCGACGCGAACGCTATCACACCCACCGCCGACGAGTCTCTGCGAGTCCGCAACGCCGCCGAGACCGCCACCCCGATCCCAACTCCAACTCCAACTCAAACCCCAACTCAGCCCCCACCCCTCCTCTTCGCCGAACTCGTCGCCCTCGCACTGCTCATCATCTTCATCGTCATGGGCCTCATCCTTCGCCGCCTTTGAAATTTGAAGTTTGAAAGATGATCGCGCCCCCATGACATCAAGAGAATCAGCGCGCGAAGCGTTCGCCGAATCCGCGCCCCCCGATTCGATCTATCCATGCAGATTCGTGATACAGTTGCCGCGTGCGCGCCATCAAATTTTGCACGCAGTGCGGCCACGCAATGGAAATGCGAGAAGCCTACGGCAGGCTTCGCCCAGTGTGCCCCTCGTGCGGGCACATTCATTTCATCGATCCCAAAGTGGCGGCCTCGGTGCTCATCGAGAGCGACGGCAAAGTGCTGTTGACGCGGCGCAAACACAATCCTCAGAAAGGCATGTGGGTTCCGCCCGGCGGCTTTGTGGATTGGGACGAAGACCCGCGCCGCGCGGCCATCCGCGAATGTGAAGAAGAAACGGGGTTGAAGGTTGAGATCACGAAACTGGTGGATGTGATCTCCAGCGTGGATCACGCTGAATTCCAAGAGGGCGGCGCCAGCATGGTCATCTTTTTTCGCGCGCGCATCGTGGGCGGGGCGTTGGCCGCGAACGATGACGCCGACGAGGCGGCTTACTTCGGCCCGGACGAACTGCCCGAACTTGCTTTCGAGCCAACGCGAATTGTGTTGGGGAGATGGAAAGAAAAAACTCCCAACTTCAAATCTCAAACTCCAAACTTGGAGGTTTGAGATTGGACGTTGGGAGTTGTTATGTGGTCGGGGTGCGCGGACTTGAACCGCGGACCCCCGCGTCCCAAACGCGGTGCTCTACCAACTGAGCCACACCCCGAACTGCCCGCAGTATATCACACTCGCTTGACGATTCGTCTCTTTTGATCCACACTTCGCGCCGTGACATTCTCGCGGCGCAACTTTCTCAAACTCACCGGCCTCGCCGGGGCCGGGACACTGCTCGGCCTCAAACCGGCGGGCGACTCCCTCCGCATTCTTTCTGCTGATCGCTCCCTCTCGGCCGCGACTCTCTCCGCTTTTACCGATCTCACTGGCGCCTCCGTCGCCGTTGCCCCGCCGTCGTTTCCCGGCGACGCCGCCGATTGCGACCTCGCCATCATCCCCTCCCACGCCCTCACCGCGCTCATCCAGCGCGGCGAGATTCGCGAACTGAGTCCGATTTCGATCCCGTTCCCCTTCGAACAACGCGCCTACGATCCGTTCAATATCTTTAGCCTTCCGGCGGCGCGCGGTGTCGTCGGCATCAATTCGCGCAACGCCCCGCCGCCCGTTTCATGGGCCGAGTTTTTTGAGCGCGCGCGCACTGAGCCCGCGCACCTCCCGCCCCATCAAACTTTTCGCGCCGCGCTCAAATCGCTTGGCCATTCCATCAACACCCGCGCCTCGGTTGCCCGCGCTCAAGCCCGCGCGCTCGTTTCGGAATTGGAGTCGGTTCCGCTCGCGCGCGCGCGGATCGCCCTCGGCGAATCACGACCGGGCTGGGAGTTCACCCTGCCCGCCGAAGGCGCGGAATTGTGGGAAGATTGTTTCTGCGTTCCAGTGTCCGCGCCCCATCCCGAACTCGCCCGCGCCTTCATCCAATTCGCGCTCTCGGCTCAACCGCTCGCGCCTCTCCCTCCACTTCCCCTCGAACCGCTCAGCCCGTTCGCGCCTCGCGCCTGACACCCCTCTCCATTGGTGCGTTTCCAATGGGGAGGGGCCGGGGGTGGGGTCAATGTGCTAAACTATCCTCATGGCAAAACAAATCGCCCCCTACGGATCATGGAAATCACCTATCACTTCTGATCTCATCGTCGCCGAAACGGTCACGCTCCGCGGGGTGATGCTCGACGGCGGCGACATCTATTGGGTCGAACTGCGTCCGGCGGAATCGGGCCGAATGGTGATCGTGAGGCGGCGCCCCAACGGGACAACGTCCGACGTGAATCCGCCGCCGTTCAATGCGCGCACGCGAGTCCACGAATACGGCGGTGGGATGTACAGTGTCGCCGACGGCGCGGTGTATTCCTCTCACTTCCCCGATCAACGCCTCTATCGTTTCGCGCCCGGCGCCGACCCCGCGCCGATCACACCCGCCGTCGATCTGCGATATGCCGACGGCGCGATTGATCGCCGACGCGGATTGATGTTTTGCGTGCGCGAAGATCACACCGGCAAAGGCGACCCTTTGGGGGTGAACACGATTGTGAGTCTGAGACTCGATGGTGATGACTCGGGCGGACGGGTTGCCGTCTCTGGCAACGATTTCTATTCCAACCCGCGCCTCAGCCCCGATGGTCGCCGACTCTGTTGGCTGACGTGGAATCATCCCAACATGCCGTGGGACGGCACGGAGTTGTGGGCCGCCGACGTGGCCGCCGACGGCTCGTTGAACGGCGCGAAGAAGTTGGCGGGCGGCAAAGACGAATCGATCTTTCAGCCGGAGTGGTCGCCCGAAGGCGTTCTGCATTTTGTTTCGGATCGCACCGGGTGGTGGAATCTGTATCGTTGGAACGACGCGGCCAGCGATGAAGAACCGTTGCACACGATGGACGCCGAATTCGGGTTGCCGCAGTGGGTGTTCCGGCAATCGACGTATGCGTTCGAGTCGGCGGAGCGCATTGTGTGCTCATATATTCGCAACGGCGAATCGCATCTGGCGACTCTGAACACGCGGACGCGCGAACTGAAAGAGATCGCCACGCCGTACACTGAGTTTTACAGTTTGCGCGTCGGGCCGGGCTTCGCCGCCTTCGTCGGCAGTTCGGCCACCGAGCCATCGGCCATCGTGCAGCTCGATCTCGAATCGGGCAGCGCGCAAGTGTTGAAGCGGTCGAGCGCGGTGTCGGTTGACCCGGATTACGTTTCGCTTCCACAGGCGATTGAGTTCCCCACCGAAAACGGACTCACGGCGCACGCCTTTTTCTATCCGCCGCGCAACCGCGATTTCGCCGCGCCGCCCGGAGAGAAGCCGCCACTGCTTGTCATCAGCCACGGCGGCCCCACCGCCGCCACCTCGCCCTCGCTCGATCTCGAAGCGCAGTATTGGACGAGTCGGGGCATCGCCGTGCTCGATGTGAACTACGGCGGCAGCACCGGTTATGGCCGCGCGTACCGCGAGCGCCTCAAAGATGGGTGGGGCGTGGTGGATGTGGACGATTGCGTGAACGGCGCGCAGTATCTCGTGAAGCGCGGCGAAGCCGACGGCGAGCGGCTGATCATTCGCGGCGGAAGCGCGGGCGGGTACACCACGCTGGCCGCGCTCACCTTCCGCAACGTGTTCAAGGCCGGGGCGAGTTACTTCGGCATCAGCGATCTCGAAACGATGGCGCAAGACACGCACAAATTCGAGTCGCGCTACCTCGACGGCCTCGTGGGCCCGTACCCCGCCGCCCGCCAAACGTACGTCGAACGCTCGCCCATTCACTTCACCCAGAATCTCAACTGCCCGATGATTCTGTTTCAGGGCCTCGAAGACAAAATCGTGCCGCCCGATCAATCGGAGAAGATGTTCGAGGCGGTGCGGGCCAAAGAACTTCCGGTGGCATACGTGGCTTATGAAGGTGAACAACACGGCTTTCGGAAAGCCACGACCATCAAACACTCGCTCGACTCCGAGCTGTATTTCTATTCGAAGATATTCAAGTTTGAGTTGGCCGAGAAAGTGGAGCCGGTGAGGATTGAGAATTTGGATTGAAAGGAATTGGCGCGATGGATAAAGAACAACTCAACGCATTGCTCAAACAACTTCACGCCGAATTGAGCGAAGCCGACACGGTGGACGCCGAGAACCGCGAGACTCTGCGGGCGCTGGCGAAGGATATTGCCGAACTGCTCGACCGCGCCGACGACGATGGGGCGAGCGGCTACCAAGCCCTGCTCGAACCGCTCAAATTGGCCCTCGTGCAGTTCGAAGTCTTGCATCCTATGATCACGCTGGCCATCACCCGCGTCATCAACGCGCTGGCCGATATGGGCGTGTAGCGCCCGCGCTCGATGATCACCTTCGGCTGGTTCGGCCCGCTGATGTGGGCCGCTGTCGTCGTTGCTGTCATCGCTTTCGCGTCCATTGTCGGCCCCATCCTCTTCGGCGCGCCGTGGGTGCCCATGCCGTTTCACACAGCGCGGCGGATGTTGCAGCTTGCCGATGTGCGCCCCGGCGAAACGGTGTGCGACTTGGGATCGGGCGATGGGCGGGTGCTGATCGTCGCCGCGCGCGAGTTCGGCGCGAACGGAGTGGGAGTCGAGATCGAACCTCTCCGCGCCTTTATCTCCCGATTGACGTTGTTCGTGTTGGGGCTCCGCCGCCGCACCCGCGTCATCCGCGCCAACTTTCTCGAAGTCGATCTCGGTGACGCCGACGTGATCACCCTCTACCTTTTGCCGAAAGCGATCCGCCGCCTCGCGCCCAAACTCCGAGCCGAACTCAAGCCCGGCGCGCGCGTCGTCACCCTCACCTATCATCTCCCCGATTGGCCTCCCGCAGTCGAGCGGGACAACATTCGGGTTTATAGGATTTAACCGCGAAGGCGCAAAGAGCGCCAAGTGATTTTGCGAAGAATCTTCGCGGCCTTTGCGACTTCGCGGTGAATAGAAATCATGCCCAATCTTCTCATCACGAACTGCGACATCATCACCCTCGACTCGCAAGGCACGATCCTCCGCAATGCCAATATTGCTATCGAGGGCAACACCATTCTCGCCGTCGGCGACCGGCCCCCCGATTTTCATCCGGACGAAATCATCGATGGCTACAATCACGTTGCTCTGCCCGGCTTCTTCAACGCTCACTGCCACTCGCCCATGACCTTCGAGCGCGGCTGGGCCGAAGACCTGCCCTTCCCCCGCTGGCTCAACGAAAAAATTTGGGTGGCCGAATCGGCCCTCACCCCCGACGACGTATATTGGGGCGCGGCGCTGGCCGCCTGCGAAATGATCCGCACCGGCACGGTGGCTTTCAACGATCACTACTTTTACATGGATCGCGTGGCCGAAGTGGTGGAGCAGGGCGGCATGAAGGCCATGCTCACGTGGTGCGTGTTCGGCATCGGCGACGAAAAAGAAGTGGGCGCGAACCTCGACGGCACGCTGGCCTTCATCGAACGATGGCAGGGCAAGGCCGATGGCCGCATCCGTTTGAGTCTCGGCCCCCATTCGCCGTACGTGTGCCCGCCGGAATTTTTGGCTCGCGTAGCGAAGATCGCCGCCGAGCGCAAACTGCCGATCCATTTGCACGTGGCCGAATCGAAAGAACAGATTGACAACTCGATCAGCGCATACGGCAAGACTCCGGTCGCTCACCTTGAGTCGTTGGGCGTGTTCGACGCCCCGTGTGTGGCCGCCCACTGCCTGCTCGTCACCGACGACGATCTCGATCTCCTCGCCCGCCGCGGGGTGAGTGTCGCCCACACCCCGATCACCTACATGAAACTGGCGATGGGCGTGAACGATCTTTCGCGTTTTCTCCGGCGCGGAATCAATGTCGCCATCGGCGCCGACGGCCCCGGCTCGAATGCGGACATGGATATGCCGGCGCAGATTCGGCAGACGGCGATTCTGCAAAAGCACGAATGGCGCAACCCCGAAGCCTTCCCCGGCGACACGGCCCTGCGCATGGCGACTCAAAACGGCGCGAAGGCGATGGGCTTTGCGCGCTCGGGAGTCATCGCCCCCGGTTTCGCCGCCGACCTCACGCTCTTCGATTTCGACAAGCCGCACCTCTATCCGCGCCACAACCTCGTCGCCCATCTCGTTCACTCGGCCAAAGGCTCGGATGTGAGTCACGTCATCGCCGATGGCAGGCTGCTTTATCGGAACGGCGAACTGCTCACGCTCGACGAGGAAAAGATTCTGCGCGAAGCCGAGCGCCATGCCTTTCGGATGGTGGGCACGGAGATGCGGAGTATGAGGGAGTATAAAGGATGAAGAGAGTGATGCTGATCGTCGCCGTATTCGCATTGTCTGCCTGTGCCAGCCCGGCCACCCCGCCGCCGACCGCCGCCGCGCCCGAAGCCATCGCCACTCCCGCGCCGCAGGAGGTGAGCGCGGATGTTGAGCTGCTGGTGATGCAGCAGGCTTCGCAGATTTTAGGATGCGCGCCAGCCAACGCGCCCGCCGCCGGCACGTTTGGCTTCTTTTGTGAAGCGGGCGCGGGGCATGGCACGGCGGCCACCCTCACCCGCCACGCCGATGAGTCAACAGCGCGAGCCGCCTTCGACTCTCAGCGTGCCGGGAATCCCCTCTATTGTTTTCACGGCTTCCCCGCCGCAACGTGGGAACAGAGCGCCGATGTGGGCAAGCACCGCCTTCATGCGTGGGTGGCGGGCAATTGGCTCATCGTCGCCGATGCCTTCGACGATACGGACATCATCACCGCGCTCGCGCCCTTCGATGTGTCCGAAGCGATCTTCAACGTCGCCGACATCAACGGCTATCTGCCCGCAGTGACCGAAGGTGGCGAGTGCGGTTAAAGCCACCTCAAAAAGAATCCGCGTTTATCCAAAACATCCGCGTTATCCGCGTACCCTCTCGACTCGAACTATCCATTAGCCTCGCAGGAACGGCCTCGTCAAACACGTCGGCCCGCCGCTGCCCTTCAACGAAATATCGCTTCCCTCGTAAGTTCGCACCTCTGCGCCTTCGGCCTCCAGCCGCGTCTGGGTGATCGGGTTTCCGGCGATCATGATCGCTTTGCGCGGCGCGACGGCCAGCACGTTGCAGGCCATCGAGTCGTATTCCTCGTCGGGCACGTCCACCAGTTTGATGCCGCGCCCAATCAACCACTGCCGGAACGGGACGGTGAGCAAACGTGAGCAGACAACAGCGAGATCGTGATCGATCATGCTGATGTTCGACATGAGATGCAAACAATCCTGCGGCCCCGTCCAATGCGGCAGGTGAACGGAGATGACCTCGACCGACTCTCCCAGCAGTGATCGCAGTTGGCGGATGCCCTCGGCGTTCGTCCGGTAGCCTTCGCCTACGGCCACCGTGCGCTCGTCGATCCATACCACATCGCCGCCCTCCATCAATCCCTCGCCAGTGATGCGTCCGTGAATCGGAATGCCCATCCCCTCGAAAAACTTGCCCATCGCTTCCGGCTCGCCGCGCCGCGCCGGTTTGCCCATGTTGCACAGGATCGCGCCGCGATTGCAGACGATGGCCGGATCGTGCGTGTACACCGAGTCGAGAGTGACGCCCTCGGCCTGCGGCAGATAGGTGATCTCGGCCCCGAACTTGCCAATCAGCCCGGCCAGCTGCGCGTGCTGGGAGGCCGCCGTTTCGAAGTCCGTTTCGGCCAAATAGTTCAATTCGCGCCATCGTGCGGCGATGCGCTGTTGATTGATGTACGCCTCTTGCGGGCGCTTGAGCAGCACACCCTTGAGTTCGCCGATCATGGATTGACTGCCGTAGGATGTCATTTGGGATTCCTCTCTTTCAACACAAAGGCACGAAGACTCAAACATACAAAGAACTTTGAGCCTTTGCGCCGTTGTGTCCTTGTGCTTTCCAACGCGCCGTAGTTTACACCAACTCAAAACAAAAAAGCCGATGGCTCGCGCCACCGGCTTCCTCCCAATCACCAATTACTGATCACTGATTACCACCCACCCTCTCCACCCTCACCGCGCACACTTTGTACTCCGGAATCTTCGACACGGGGTCGAGCGCGGCAATCGTCAACTCGTTGGCCGGCGCTTCGGGGAAGTGGAAGTTGGCGTACACCATGCCCGGCGGCACACGGTCAGTCACCCACGCTTCGGCCTCCATCGCCCCGCGCCGCGAGGTGATCCGCACCCGCCGATTCCCGTTGAGGCCGAGACGTTCTGCGTCCTCCGGGTTCAACTCCACGAGCGACTGACCGTAAATTTCCATCAGCCCTTTCGCCCGCCGCGTCATCTCGCCGCCGTGCCAGTGATACAGCACGCGCCCGGTGCTGAGGATCATCGGGTAGTCGTCGTCGGGCAGTTCGGCGGGCGGGAGGTGTTCGACGGGCGCGAACTTGCCTTTGCCGCGCGGGAATGCGCCCACGTGCAGAATCGGCGTCCCCGGATGATCGGCGCCCTTCACCGGCCACTGCAATCGCTCGCCCTTTTCAATCCGCTCGTGGCTCACACCCGCGTAACTCGGCGTGAGCGCCGCGATCTCTTTCATGATCTCGGCGGTGTTCTCGTAGTTCCAGCCTGCATACGGAGCGTCAGAGATTGGTGATTGGAGATTGCCACCTGCCAACACCCGCTTCGCCAACTCCGCTGTGATCCACCAATCTTCCCTCGCTTCGCCTTCCGGCTCGATGGCCTTGCGGCACATTTGGATTCGGCGCTCGGTGTTCGTGAACGTGCCGGTCTTTTCGGCGAAGGTCACGCCGGGCAGAAGCACGTCGGCGTATTGCGCGGTCTCGGAGGGGAAGATTTCTTGCACGACGACGAAGTCGCACGCCTCGAGGCAGTGGCGAATGTGATTCGTGTCGGGGTCGCTCATCACCGGGTCTTCGCCGAGAATGTACAGCGCCTTCACTTTGCCCTCGCCCGCCGCCGGGATCATCTCGGTGACGGTCATTCCCACTTTGCCGGAAAGGGCGAAGGATTCATCCTTCATCCTTCCGCCTTCATCCTTTGCCAAGCCCCATGCCTTCGCAAATTTTTCTCGCGCCGCCGCGTCCGTCACCGGCTGATAACCGGGATACACATTCGGCAGGCCGCCCATGTCGCACGCGCCCTGTACGTTGTTCTGGCCGCGCAGTGGATTGACGCCGCCGCCGGGAACGCCCATGTTGCCCAACAGCATTTGCAGGTTGGCGAGATCCATCACGTTGCGAACACCGACGATGTGCTGAGTGATACCCATCGCCCACATCACCGCCATCGGTTTGTTCGTCGCCAGAATCTCGGCGGCCTTATGCAACGAGGCCGTCGGCACGCCGGTGATCTCCGCAACCTTCTCCGGCGGATACTGCATCACGGTCGTTCTGAATTCCTCGAAACCCTCGGTGCGTTGCTCGATAAACTTTTGGTCTTCCCAGCCCTTCTCCAAAATGATGCGCATCAGCCCGTTGATCAGCGCAACATCCGTTCCCGGCCTCTGCCGGAGATGAAGCGCCGCAAACTCGGCGATGTCGATGCGGCGCGGATCGGCCAGCACCAATTTGACTCCGCGCTTCAACACGGCCTGCCGAATCATTGCCCCGAAGACCGGGTGCTGTTCGGTGGTGTTCGATCCGATGATGAGCATGGCACGAGCATAGTCGGCCACATCATCCATCGAGTTGCTCATTGCGCCCGAACCGAAGGAAGCCGCCAGACCGGCGACGGTGCTGGAGTGTCAAAGCCGGGCGCAGTGATCGATGTTGTTCGTCCCGATCACTTGCCGGGCGAACTTGTTCATCAAATAATTTTCTTCGTTGAGGCATTTGGCCGAAGTGAGCACGCCCACGCTGTCGGGGCCAAACGTGTCGCGCGCCTCGCGCAGTTTGCGGGCGGTGATGTCGAAGGCGGTGTCCCAATCCACCTCAACCCATTCCGATTGCAGGCTGGATTTTGGAATTTGATGTTTGGAGTTTGGAGTTTCCAGCAGATACTTTCTCACTCTCGGCCTCTTCAACCGATCCGGGTGATGCGCGAAGTCGTAGCCATAGCGCCCCTTCACGCACAGGCGCATTCCGTTGACGGGCGCATTCGGAGTCGACGTCACGCGGATGATACGGTTGCCTTTCACGTTGAGGTCGAATTGGCAGCCGACTCCGCAATAGGCGCAAGTCGTCGTCACTTTCTTGTCGGGCTTGCCAGCATCCACCGACATTTTGTTGTCGAGCGCGCCGGTGGGGCAGAAGGCGGCGCAGGCCCCGCACGATTCGCACCGCGCTTCGAGCATCGTCGTTTCCAGCCCGGCGACGATGTCGGTGCGCGCGCCGCGCCCGTTGGGCCGCCACACGAAGCGCCCCTGCACGTCGGCGCAGGCTCGCACACAGCGAGTGCAGAGGATGCACTTGTTCATGTCCACCCACACAAACGGGTTGGGATCGCTGTTGACTTTGCGCTGAGGGCGCGGCGTTGATCCGGGCGGGCATTGCGCGCCGTAGAGTTTGACCCAATGTTCGAATTCGGTGTCGTCGCGGTCGGCGGCGGTGTATTCGGCGTCGCGGTAGTTGGCGAGGAGAAGTTCGAGAATGGTGCGGCGGTCGCGGGCCAGCGCGGGCGTTTCGGTGCGGACGATCATGCCTTCTCGCGCCACCAGCCCGCAGGCGGCTTGCGGCGTGCGCGCGCCTTCGACTTCCACAATGCACAAGCGGCACGAGCCGACGATGGGCAGGGCGGGATGATAACAGAGGGTGGGAATGACGATGCCGTTGGCGCGGGCGGCTTCCAGAATCGTTTGCCCGGCAACGGCTTCGATGGGTCGGTCGTTGATGGTGAGGGTGATCGGCATCAGCGCACCTTTACCTCTTTCGCAGATACACTGCCCAATACACAATGCCCACCAGCACCGCGCCGCCGATGATGTTGCCGAGCGTGACGGGGATGAGATTGTTGACGAAGAAGTGGCCCCACGTGAGGTTGGCAAATTTGTCGGCGGAGGAGTGAATCTTTTCCCAGAAAGAGGCGTCGGCTCCGGCTTTGATGAACAGGCCGATGGGGATGAAATACATGTTGGCAATGCTGTGCTCGAACCCGGCGGCCACAAAAGCGGTGATGGGCGGGATGATGGCGAGGATGCGGTCGGTGGTGGTGCGGGCGCTGAAAGACATCCATACGGCGAGGCAGACGAGGGCATTGCACATGATGCCCAGAGCGAGGGCTTGCCAAAAGCCCAGCCCGGCTTTAGCATTGGCGGTGGCAAGCGCCACTACCCCCACCGAGCCGCTGCCGAAGGTGTACTGCTGGGTGAAGAACATGAGCACGGCAGTGGCGAACGCCCCGGCGAAATTGCCGAGATAGACGATGATCCAGTTCTTGAGCACGAGGGCGGTGCTCACTTTGCCGCTGGCCCACGCCATGACGATAAGATTGTTGCCGGTGAACAGTTCTGCCCCGCCGACGACGACCAGAATGAGGCCGAGGGTGAACACCAGCCCGGCCAACAGGCGTGTGACTCCGTAGGGCAGGCTGGCGCTATACACCGACGCGCCGTCGGCGGCGCTGATGATCATGCTCCCGGCGCTGACGGTGGTGGAAAAGATCGCTCCCAACGAAATGAACGAGCCGGCCAACACGGAAAGGGCAAACATGTTGTCCCATCGCAAGTTGGCCTTGCGCACGCCGATCTGCTCGGCGCGGGCGGCCATCTCGGCGGGAAGAAGTGAGTCAAGCGTATTCGTTTCCATAGCCTACATCTTAGTCAGTCGGCGCTCACGGGGGCAGTAGCAAACGTACGCCCGGCAAACGCGGGAAGTCACTTTTGAGGGCGGACAATGCGCCTGAATTTTCGGCGGAATCAGTGACGAAGGCCAAAATTCTTCATGATTTCTGACACACGACACTGCCCCCGCACACAACTAAAGTGATTGGGTACCGGAATCTCAAAGGAGGCCTCATGTCCCCATCCACCGTCGTCAAACCCAAAGCCATTCGTATGACCCGAAACGGCCGCCACAAAAAAGCCGCGCCGCGAACAGCCAAGCGCCCCCCCGCCAAAACAAAGAAATGGATATACCTTTTCGGTGAAGTGGACGCCGCCGAGAAGTATGCCAAATCTTGGGACGGTGTGCGCGCCCTGCTGGGGGGCAAAGGCGCGAACTTGGCCGAGATGACCCGAGTCGGCCTCCCCGTGCCGCCCGGCTTCACCGTCACCACCGAAGCCTGCAACGCCTTCCTCGCCGCCGGAGAAAAGTTCCCTGCTGGAATGTGGGAGCAGGAGCTCGAGGCGCTGAAGAAGATCGAAAAGAGCACCGGCAAAAAGTTTGGCGACCCGAAGAACCCTCTGCTCGTCTCCTGCCGCTCCGGCGCAAAGTTCTCGATGCCGGGCATGATGGACACCGTGCTCAACATCGGCCTCAACGACGAAGCGGCCGAGGGCATGATTGCCCTCACCGGCGACGCGCGATTTGTTTACGACGCTTATCGCCGCCTCGTGCAAATGTATGGCACGGTGGTGCTGAATGTGGCCGACGAGCCGTTCGAGGAAGTGCTGGAGCGCTATCGCGAAAAGCGCGGCGTGGCCAATGACGCCGACTTGCCCCCCGACGACCTCAAAGCCATCACCAGCGAATTCCGCGCTATCATCCGTAAACACACCGGGCGCGACTTTCCCACCGATCCGCTCGAACAACTCAAACTGGCAACCATCGCCGTCTTCAAATCTTGGAACGGCAAACGCGCGTATGATTACCGCAAGGCGGCCGGCATCCCGCACAATCTCGGAACGGGCGTGAACATTGTGACGATGGTGTTTGGCAATATGGGCGAAGGCTCGGGCACCGGCGTGGCGACCACGCGCAATGTCTCCACCGGCGAGAAAGAACTCGAAGGCGATTACCTCACCAACGCGCAGGGCGAAGATGTGGTGGCCGGCATCCGGCAAACGAAACCCATCGCCGCCATGAAAGATGAAATGCCGAAGGTGTACGCGCAGTTCGAGAAGATCGCCAAACTGTTGGAGCGGCACTACCGTGAGGTGCAGGATGTCGAGTTCACGGTGGAGCGCGGCGTGTTGTGGATGCTGCAGACGCGCGACGCGAAGCGCACCGCGCAGGCGGCCATTCGCATCGCCGTCGATCTCGCTAACGAGAAACTGATCACCAAAGCCGAAGCGGTGAAGCGCGTGCAGCCGGAGCACATTGATTATTTCCTGCATCCGCAGTTCGATGCTCAGGACAAGAAGGCGGCCAAGGCGCGCGGCGATCTGATCGCCACCGGCCTCAACGTGTCGCCGGGCGCGGCAGTGGGGCAGCTGGCCTTCGACGCCGACACCGCCGAGCAATGGGCGAAGCAGGATAAGAAAGACGTAATCATGGTTCGGCCCGAAACAAAACCGGACGATGTGCACGGCATGTTGGCGGCCAAAGGCATCCTCACCAGCCGGGGCGGGCGCACCAGCCACGCGGCGTTGGTGGCCCGGCAATTCGGCAAACCGGCGGTGGTGGGCGTGATGTCGTTGGAGGTTGACAACGGGAATCGGCAGTTCACGGTGAAAGGACGCAACATCACCCTGAAAGAAGGCGATTGGGTTTCCATCGACGGCACCACCGGCGAAGTGTTCGCGGGCAAGATCAATAGCGTGATCCCCGACTTCAACGATCCGTATCTGATCAAACTGCTGAAGTGGGCCGACGACATCCGCACGTTGGGGGTGTGGGCCAACGCCGATTACCCGCGTGACGCGGAACGCGCTCGCAAATATGGCGCGGAAGGCATAGGGTTGTGCCGCACCGAGCACATGTTTTTCGAGACCGAACGATTGCCGCATGTTCAACAAATGATCTTGGCGAAGACTCCCGAAGAGCGAGTTGAGCCGCTGGTGAAGCTTCTGCCGTTTCAGCGCAGTGACTTCGACGGCCTCTTCCGCGCCATGGACGGCCTGCCTGTCACCATCCGCCTCATCGATCCGCCACTGCACGAATTCCTGCCGAGCCATGATGAGTTGCTAAAGACTGTGTCCGAAATGGATACGCACATTGCGAATCGGAAGGATCGTATTGGCTCGCTGGAAGGCCACGTGCAAAATCGCCGCAAGATGCTGGAAGCGACTGATGCCATGCGCGAACGCGGCGCGACCGATCCGAGTCTGCCCAGCCACGAATCGCAAGCGCAGGAATTGAGCGAGTTGGAGGCTCGCTTGCAATCGTATCGGGATGAGGTGGCGCGGCTGTCGGTGGAGTTGGCGCAAAAGCAGAAGATGCTCTCGGCAGTCGAGGGGATGCGGGAGCAAAACCCCATGCTCGGTTTGCGCGGGGTGCGGCTCGGTATTCACATGCCCGAACTGGTGAAGATGCAGGTGCGCGCTATTTTTGAGGCGGCGTGCGCGTGCGCCAAAGATGGCGTGAAAGTTTATCCGAAGATCATGATCCCGCTCACGGCTCACAGCAGTGAGTTAGAGGTGGAAGATGACATCCTCGAAGCCGAAGCCAAACAGGTGATGGAAGAGCAGGGGATCAAAGTCAAGTATCAGTTCGGCACGATGATCGAGATTCCGAGAGCGGCCGTCACCGCCGATCAGATCGCCGAGTACGCGCAGTTCTTCTCCTTCGGCACGAACGATCTCACGCAGACGACGTTCGGCATCTCGCGCGACGACGCTGAGACCGGTTTCCTCATGGAATATCTTGAGAAGGGCATTCTGCCGGAGAACCCGTTTGCCAGTATTGATCAGCGCGGGGTGGGGGCGATGATGGAGATGGGCGTGCGGCTGGGCCGGAAGACTCGCCCCGACCTCGAGGTGGGTATCTGCGGCGAGCACGGCGGCGATCCGAAATCTATCGCCTTCTGCCATAAGATCGGTTTGGATTATGTGAGTTGTTCGCCGTTCCGCGTGCCCATTGCGCGGCTGGCGGCGGCGCACGCGGCGCTGGGCGATTTCGCGAAAGACTTGTAGCAGAGACTGGGTGTCTATGAACGAAAAACTCTCGCTGGTGTGAAAGCCAGCGGGAGTTTTTGATTCGGGGAGAGGGTCAGGCGGTTGTCATCGCCGCGGGCTGTGCGGCTTTCATCAAGGCTTGATCGAGGTCGGCGATGATGTCGGCGGAGTGTTCGGCGCCCACGCTGAGGCGGATGAGGTTGGAGGGGAGGCCGGCCAGTTCGCGCCCGGCGTCACCCTGTTGTTGATGGGTGGAGATGGCGGGAATGGTGGCGACGCTCTTGATGCGGCCCAAATCGGTTGCGCGCCAAATCATTTTGAGGTTGTCGAAGACGATGCGCGTCGCCTGTGCGCCGCCCTTCACCATGAATCCCATGAGGTGGCCGTAACGGTTCACGGGTTGGCCGTAATCGTCTTCGCCGTCGGCGAGCCACATGTATTGGGTTGCCAGTTCGTATCCGGGTTGGGCAGGGAGGCCGGGGTAGGCCACGCCCTCTACCATCGGGTGCGCGGCGAGGTGGCGGGCCACCTTCATGGCATTGTTGCTCATGTGATCCATTTTGCTGCGCAGTGTCCGCAGATCGTTGAGCACCATCAATGCGTTGAACGGGCTGAGGGCGGGGCCGTGATCGCGGAAGGGGAGGAGTTTGACGTAGGCGGCGAAGTTGGCGCGCAGGTCATCGGGGCCAACGCGGCTGGGCAGGTTGTGACGGGCGATGAGCGCCCCGGCGATGGCGAAGCCGCTGGTGGTCATGCTTTTGCTGACGGAGTGGATGATGATGTCGGCGCCGTGCGCGAGGGGGCGCATAAGCGCCGGGGTGGCGACGGTGGAATCGACGATGAGCGGGATGTCCTGCGTGTGGGCGAGTTTGGCGAGAGCGGCAATGTCGAAGACGGCGAGGCTGGGGTTGCTGGGCATTTCGCCGTACACGAAGCGGGTGTTCGAGTCGATCTTGCTGGCCCATTCGTCAATGTCGAGCGTGTTGCGCACCCAGCGCACTTCGACCCCGCGCTCGTTGGCGTAGCGGGTGAAGAGCATGAACGTGCCGCCGTAACATTTGGCGCTGGCGACGATGTTCATTTTGGCCGGGCCGTGCCCGTTGATGGGCATCGTCGGCTCGATGACGATGAAGGGGTTGGTGGCCATGAAGATGGCCGCCATTCCCGATCCGGCGATGCAGGCGCTCACTTCGCCGTCATAACCGTAGCCGTCGAGCAATGCCAGAGTTTCTTCGAGGTAGTGCAGGGTGGGGTTGGCAATGCGGCTGTATGTCCACGAGGGCATGAGGTAAGCGAGCGCCGCTTCCATGTGATCGCTGTTCTCGAAATGTTGGGCCGGGCTGAGGTAGGCCGGCTCGTTGATGCTGCCCTGATTGGCCAGCGCGGCTTCCATGTTGTAGAGGCCATGCACGGCGATGGTGTCGAATTTTTTGCCGCGCATCACTTTGCGCTGGGAGGCTTCGGCTTCGATCATGGCCGCGCCTCTGTCAATGTAGGCTTGCACGCCGGGGGTGTAGGTGGGGGTGGTCATGGGGACTCCTGATGTTTGGGTGGCTAGGTGGTTGGGTGGCTGGAAGGGCCACGCAATGAGTTCATTCGAGGGGGAGGGCGGTGGTGGGCTAGATCTCGGATTGCTCGAACTGATGCATCTGAATGTCGCTTGAGAACTTTTTATCATGTTCACCCTCCATGAGTCAATGAATATTCGTCATCGTAGGCGAAAATCAAAATAATAAGAATTTGTGCCGCCGCTTTGGTTTAATTGTTTCGCCGCTCGAGTTGTAGATAAGCAATGACGGAAAAAACAAAGCGCCCGGCGAGTGGCCGGGCGCGCGGGCGAGCGAGATGTTTTCAGATCAACCCGCGCTGAGTGGCAGTGGCAATGGCCGCCGCGCGCGAATCGACGCCGAGCTTGTTGTAGATGCTGGCGAGGTGGGCTTTCACTGTGCGCTCGCTGATGCCGAGCCGCGCGGCGATCTCTTTGCTTCGCTCGCCGCGCCGATGAGCACTTCCCGTTCACGCTCCGACAACTCAAGGGCACTGCGTTCCCCGGCGGAGGCCGACTCCGCGCGCGCCAACAGCCGGGCCATGATCTCCGGCCTGAGCAGAGTCTCGCCCCGGGCCGCGGCGCGAATGGTGTCGAGCAGTGTGGCGCGGTCGGTGTCCTTGAGCAAATAGCCTTTGGCCCCGGCGCGCAGTCCGCGCATCATCAGATCGTCCTCGTTGTACGTAGTGAGAATCACAACGGCGACCTTCGGCTGCTCGACGCGCAAGCGCTCGATGGCCGTCAGCCCGTCCATGCCCGGCATCCGCAAATCCATCAGCGTCACATCGGGCTTCAGCTCACTCGCCAACCGAACGGCCTCTGCGCCATCGGAGGCCTCGCCAATCACTTCGAACTCTTCGCCCGTTTCGAGAATCAGCCTCAACCCCTCGCGCACGATCAAATGATCGTCGGCAATGAGAATGCGAATCGTGTCGGCCACTTCGTTTTGAGATGGGGCGATTTGCGAATCGCCCCTACATCGGCAACCGCAGTTTCAGTGTCGAGCCGCGCCCCGACTCGCTGGCGATCTCCAACACTCCACCGGCCAGCCGCGCGCGCTCGCGCATCCCCAGCAAGCCATAGTGCCCCGCTCCACCGCTCGCCGCCGCATCGAACCCCACGCCGTCATCGCGCACCTCAACATCGAGCCAGCCGTTGACGCAGGCCAACCGCACCGAGGCCTGTTTGGCTTGCGCGTGCCGCGCCACATTGCTCAATCCTTCGGAGACGGCCCGCAGTGTGTGTTCGCGGATGGGTTCAGGAATCGGCGGCAGTGGGGCGAGATCGAGCGAACATGGAATCCCGGTGGCGTTCGAGAATCGGTTGACTTCCTCGCGGATGGAATCGACGATGTCCCCCGTGAAGCCGCCTCTCAGGTCATCGATGGCCCGCCGGGAATCCGCCAACGTAGATCGGGCGCGGGACATCGCCTGCTGAAGGATCGCTTGCGCCCGTTCGGGGCGGCTCTCCGAGAGGTGGGAGTTGGCCGCCTCCAATTGCAGAATCAATCCGGCGAGGCCCTGCGCGAGGGTGTCGTGAAGTTCGCGCGCCATGCGCTGGCGCTCGGCGGCGAGAGTCAAATCTTCGACTTGGTTGGCGTATTCGGTCAATTGCCGGTGCGCGGTTTCGAGTTCGGTCAACAGGGTTTGGGCGCGGGCGCGGGCTTCGGCCTGCCGCCCGTACAGCACAACGTACACGATGACAAAGAGCGCCGAGGGCAGGGCCATGGCCATCCACTGCGCGAGCGATTGCCACTGGGTGAGCAAGCCGTAGTTGACGCCCGACAGCGCGAGATAGACGAACACGGACACCACTGCTTTGGGCCCGCGCCGCAGGATGCCGATGGCTTCGCCGATGAGGCCCATGTACAGCCCGAAGGCGAGGCTGATGTTTTGCGAGATGGCCGTGAGCGTGAAGGCCAGTGTGCCCTGAATGACGAGATAGGGCGTGGCGAGGCGCGGCAGGTAAGTGATGCGCGGGCTGAACCAGTGCAAAACGCCGTGGAGGAGCATGAGGCCGGTGAAAAGAATGAATTGTGGCGGAGCCAGCAGCGCCGGGTTGGAGCGGAGCGCGATCCCGTAGAGCAAGAGGAGCGCCAACATGACCAGCAAGAAGAACCCACGCACTTGCTGGAGTTCGAGATGAACCTCGTCGGGCGAAGGAGCAAAGGCGTTTTTGAGATCGTCGAGAAAGGATTGCATGGCGGCGGTTGTCCACCGTGATTTTACTCTCTTGGGCTACCTTTGCCATTGTCCGTTCGTACACTGTCCGGCCGGGCGGCGGCAACTGGCCGGGCGCACGATGACGGCCAACTTCCAAAATGATAGAGTGAGCGCAAATCCGAATGGAGGTATCGAACAATGGAAAGCAAACAGACTACTGAAAAGAAGCAAACCGTCGGCGAGATTGTAACGCTCGTCTGCAAAGCGGTTGGGCTGGCCATGGCGGTGGCGGTGATCGTGCTGAACGTGCTGAAGGTGGCAACCGTCGAGACCAGCATTACGCTGCTGAGCATTGGGATGCTTGGCTTGGCGATGGCTTCGCTCGATCAAGAGAAAGATTGAGCGTGAAACGAGGAGGATGTTATGAACAACGGCAGTGCTATTGAAGCGCAGAACTTGCGCAAAAACTTTGGCGACTTGCAGGCCGTGCGGGGTGTGACCTTTGCCGCGCGCGAAGGCGAGATTCTGAGTTTGCTCGGGCCGAACGGCGCAGGCAAGAGCACGACGATTTCCATGCTGTCGGGTTTGCTCGAACCCGCCGAAGGTGACGCACTCATCATGGGTCATTCGATCCGGCGCGAGCCGATGGCGGCCAAGGCCGCTCTGGGGGTCGTGCCGCAGGATATTGCGCTGTACCCCGATCTCACCGCCCGCGAAAATCTTGTGTTCTGGGGCAAGATGTACGGCTTGCGCGGCCGCGCGCTGAACCGCCGCGTGGATGAGGTGTTCGAAGTGATCGGCCTCGCCGACCGGCAGAAGCACCGCGTGGGCACGTTCAGCGGCGGCATGAAGCGGCGAGTGAACATCGGCGTGGCGCTCCTGCACAAACCGCGCGTGGTGATTATGGATGAGCCGACGGTGGGCATCGATCCGCAGAGCCGCCGCCGTATCCTCGACAACGTAAAGGAACTCAACCGGCAGGGCATGACCGTGCTGTACACCACGCATTACATGGAAGAGGCCGAAGAGCTTTCGCATCACATTGCCATTGTGGACAAAGGCAAAGTGATCGCATACGGCACGCACAACGAGTTGCTGAAACTGGTGGGGCAACAGACGCGCATTGATTTGACGCTCAACGTGGAAGCGGCGCCGATGATTGCTGTGTGGCAAAAAGTGGAAGGCATGTCGCGAGCCTATGCCGAAGACGGCCATGTGACGGTGTTGGTGGACGACAGCAACGTGGTTCTGCCGCGACTGTTCGAGTCGGCGGGCCGGGCCGGGGCGCGCATCACTTCGGTGGGCATTCGCGAGCCGAATCTCGAAGCGGTGTTCCTGCATCTTACCGGGCGGGCGTTGAGGGACTAACCATGAAAATTCTCGACATTGCCTTCAAAGATATACTCCGCTCGACGCGCAGTTTGTTTGCGGTGGGGATGATGCTGGTCGTGCCGCTGGAATACACCGGCGCTACGTTTTCGGCCATTGGGCATCTCATGCCGAGCGCGTGGGCGATGGACGGATTTCAGAATATCATCGTGCGCGGGCTGAGCATTCAAGCAGTGTGGCAGCCCGTGGGCATCCTCTTGCTTTATGCGGCGGCGTTCTTCGGGTTGGCGGTGTGGCGATTCCGATACGACTGAGCGGAGGCCGCGCCCTTGTGAAATATGCGGCGGAGTCCAAATATCTTGCCCGCGCCAGAATTTCCGGCGCGGACTTTTTTGTTTGCCGCCATGACAAAAACCGACACAAGTCATCCGAAACTATGTGATATGTCACTACAAGGCGGTGTGTAGTTGATTTAGGCTTGTTTGTGCGAAGGGACTTGTTTGGATATGGCTAACAGACGCATGGTTACGATTGACGGCAATGAAGCCGCCGCTCGTGTTGCCTACAAGTTGAGCGAGGTGATCGCCATCTACCCGATTACCCCCTCGTCGCCGATGGGCGAATGGGCCGATCAGTGGGCTTCGGAGGGGAAGAAGAATCTGTGGGGCACGGCGCCGCTGGTGCAAGAGATGCAGAGCGAAGGCGGCGCGGCCGGCGCGGTGCATGGCGCACTGCAAACCGGCTCGCTGACGACGACGTTCACTGCCTCGCAGGGCTTGTTGTTGATGATCCCCAACATGTACAAGATCGCCGGTGAACTGACTTCGGCGGTCTTTCACGTGAGCGCGCGCTCTCTCGCCGCGCAGGCCCTCTCCATCTTTGGCGACCATTCCGATGTGATGGCGACTCGGGCCACCGGCTGGGCGCTGTTGTGCTCGAACTCGGTGCAGGAAGTGGCCGATATGGCCCTCATCGCTCATGCTTCCACGTTGGAAGCCCGCGTTCCGTTCATGCACTTCTTCGACGGCTTCCGAACCTCGCACGAAGTGGCCAAGATCGAAGAGTTGGCCGACGAGGATATCCGGGCCATGACCGACGACGGCCTCGTGCACGCGCACCGCGCCCGCGGCCTCTCGCCCGATCACCCGGTGATGCGCGGCGCGGCGCAAAACCCCGACGTGTATTTTCAGGGGCGCGAGACGGTGAACCCGTATTACAAAGTGTGCCCGGCCATCGTGCAGAACGCGATGGACAAATTCGCCGAACTCACCGGACGGCAGTATCACCTCTTCGATTACTACGGCGCGGCGGATGCCGAGCGGGTGATCGTGATCATGGGCTCGGGCGCGGAGACGACTCAGGAAACGGTGGAAGCGTTGCTGCCCAACGGCGAAAAGGTGGGGGTGGTGAAGGTGCGGTTGTATCGCCCGTTTGCGGTCGAGCATTTCGTGCGGGCGCTGCCGCCCACCGTCAAATCTATCGCCGTGCTCGACCGTTGCAAAGAGCCGGGCAGCGCCGGGGAGCCGTTGTATCAAGATGTGGTGACGGCCTGCGCCGAGAGCGCGGCTTCGGGAGCGATGGCGGCCATGCCGCGAATCATCGGTGGCCGATACGGGTTGTCGTCCAAAGAGTTCACGCCGGGGATGGTGAAGGCGGTGTTCGACGAATTGAGCAAAGCCAAGCCCAAGAATCATTTCACGGTGGGCATCACGGATGATGTGACTCACACCAGCCTCGACTACCATCCTTTGTTCAGCGTCGAAAGCCCCGACACCGTGCGCGCGCTGTTTTACGGCCTCGGCTCCGATGGCACGGTGGGCGCAAACAAAAACTCGATCAAGATCATCGGCGAGGACACCGACAATTACGCGCAGGGGTATTTCGTGTACGACTCGAAGAAGTCGGGTTCGGTGACGGTGTCCCATTTGCGATTCGGCCCGAAGCCGATTCGCTCGGCTTATCTGATCTCGTCGGCCAACTTTGTGGCCTGCCATCAATTCAACTTCCTCGAACGATTCGACATGCTTCAGCGCGCGGCGCAGGGCGCAGTGTTTCTGCTCAACAGTCCGTACCCGGCGCACGATGTGTGGGAGCAGTTGCCGCGCAAAGTGCAGGAGCAGATCATCGCCAAGAAGATTCGCTTCTATGTGATCGACGGCTACAAAGTAGCCCGCGACACGGGCATGGGCGGCCGCGTCAACACGATCATGCAGACGTGTTTCTTCGCCATCAGCGGCGTCCTTCCGAGAGAGGAGGCCATCGAGGCCATTCGCCACTCCATCGAAAAGACGTACGGCAAGCGCGGCGAGATGATCGTTCTGCGCAATTTCGACGCGGTGAATCAAACACTCCACTATCTCAAGGAAGTGGAGGTGCCGCATTTGGTGACGAGCGCCATCGAGATGCGCTCCCCCGTTCCGGCGCAAGCGCCGGAGTTCGTGCAAAAAGTGACGGCGAAGATGATCGCCGGAACGGGCGACGATCTGCCGGTGAGCGCGATGCCGGTGGACGGCACGTATCCCACTGCCACGTCGCAATGGGAGAAACGCAACATCGCTCTCGAAATTCCGGTGTGGGATGCGGACATCTGCATCCAATGCGGCAAGTGCGTGCTGGTGTGCCCGCACGCAGTGATCCGCGAGAAAGTGTATGAGGCGAAGTATCTCGAAAACGCGCCGCCCAAATTGAAATCCACCGCCGCGCGCTGGAAAGAATTCAGCGAGTGGCGATACACTCTGCAAGTTGCGCCCGAAGACTGCACCGGCTGTGCGTTGTGCGTGGAAGCCTGCCCGGCGAAGAACAAAAGCGAAACGCGGTTGAAGGCGATCAACATGATGCCGCAGCTGCCCCTGCGCGACTCCGAGCGAGCGAACTGGGAATACTTCCTCGCCATCCCCGAAGTGGATCGCCGCGTGCTTCACCTCAACTCAGTGAAGGACTCGCAGCTGCTCCGGCCGCTGTTCGAGTTCTCCGGCGCGTGCGCCGGGTGCGGCGAGACGCCGTATCTCAAACTCCTCTCGCAACTCTTCGGCGATCGGACAGTGATTGCCAACGCCACCGGCTGCTCTTCGATTTACGGCGGCAACCTGCCCACCACGCCGTGGTCGCAAAACAACGAGGGGCGCGGCCCGGCGTGGGCCAACTCGCTCTTCGAGGACAATGCCGAGTTTGGGTTGGGGTTCCGCCTCACCCTCGACAAACAGATCGAGTTCGCCCGCGAGTTGGTGACTCAACTGGCCGATCAAATCGGCGGCGATCTCGCGCAAGCATTGCTCAACGCCGATCAATCCACCGAAGCCGGAATTCACGACCAGCGGGAACGGGTGACGGAACTGAAAAAGAGATTGGAGGCCGTCACCTCGCCCGACCTCCGATCGCCGGCCACCAACCTTTTATCGTTGGCCGACACGCTGGCGAAGAAGTGCGTGTGGATTGTGGGCGGCGACGGCTGGGCTTACGACATCGGCTACGGCGGACTCGATCACGTGTTGGCTTCGGGGCGCAACGTCAACGTGCTCGTGTTGGACACCGAAGTGTATTCCAACACCGGCGGGCAAGCCTCCAAATCCACGCCGCGCGCCGCGGTGGCCAAGTTTGCCGCCGGAGGCAAAGGCCTGCCCAAGAAAGGGCTAGGCTCGCTGGCGATGTCTTACGGCAATGTGTATGTGGCCTCGGTGGCGATGGGCGCCAACGACGCGCAAACCATCCATGCTTTTCTCGAAGCCGAAGCGTACAACGGGCCGTCGATCATCATTGCCTATAGCCACTGCGCCATGCACGGCTACGATCTGCGCTATGGCCTCGATCAGCAAAAGAAGGCGGTGCAGACGGGCTATTGGCCGCTGTATCGCTTCAACCCCGATCGAGCTAAAGACGGGCACAACCCCTTCACCCTCGACAGCAAGCCGCCCTCCATGCCGCTCGAAAAATATGTGTACAACGAGACGCGCTTCCGGATGCTGACGCAGATCAACGAAGGCGAAGCCGAACGCTTGCTCAAACTCGCGCAAGACGATGTGAACCAACGATGGAAGCAGTATGAGCAATTGGCAGGATTGAATGGTGGTTAGGTGGTTGGGTGGTTGGTGCGAACCACCCAACCACCGAACCACCTAACCATCAAACCACCCAACCACCGAACCACCTATGCTCGATCTCTCCACTTCCTATCTCGGACTCAAGCTCAGCAATCCGTTAGTGCCGTCGGCTTCGCCGCTGTCCAAAAACATCGACAGCCTCAAACGAATGGAAGACGCGGGCGCATCGGCCATCGTCATGTATTCGCTCTTCGAAGAGCAGATCAACCAAGAGAGCCACGAGCTCGATCACTTCCTCACTTACGGCACCGAAAGTTTCGCCGAAGCCCTCTCCTACTTTCCGGAGCCGAGCGAATACAACCTCACCCCCGACAAATATCTCGAGCATATTCGCAAGGCCAAAGCGTCGGTGAAGATTCCCATCATCGGCAGCCTCAACGGAGTTTCGACCGGCGGCTGGATCAAATACGCCAAACTGATCGAAGAGGCGGGCGCCGATGCGCTTGAACTCAACATCTATTTCATCCCCACCGATCCGTTCATGCCCAGCAACGCTATTGAACTGGCTTATTTCGATCTGGTGAAGGATGTGAAGAGATCGGTGAATGTTCCGGTGGCGGTGAAACTGAGTCCATACTTCACCAATATGGCGCACATGGCCCGCCGCCTCGACGAAGCCGGAGCCGACGCGCTGGTGCTCTTCAATCGGTTCTATCAACCGGACATCGATCTCGAAAATCTCGAAGTGGTGCCGCGCGCCGCGCTGAGCACGGCCAACACGCCGCAGGCCATGCGCTTGCCGCTGACGTGGATCGCGCTGTTGTATGGCCGCATCAAAGCCGCGATGGCGCTCACCTCGGGGGTGCACACGGCAGAGGACGCGATCAAAGGGTTGATGGTGGGCGCGCGGGTGACGATGATGGCTTCCGAACTGCTGCTCAACGGCGTGGGCCGCATCGCCGACATCCGCGCCGACATGCTCCGCTGGATGGAAGAGCACGAATACGAGTCGGTGACTCAGATGTGCGGGAGCATGAGCCAGAAATCGGTGCGCTCTCCGGCGGCCTTCGAGCGGGCGCATTACATGCGAGCGATCACACAGTTCGAGATGCCGCGCGGGTGAGCGGCAAGTTCCCACGCGCGCCGACGACGCCCCGACCCCCAAAATTCGGGGCGTTTCTTTTCCGTCTTCACCAAGCCTTCGGGCGGCCTTCATAAGTTCTTCATGGGTTTGCTTTACTCTGATGCTCAGAGAGATCGGCCACAGGGGCCGAAACCAATGGAGACAACTATGAACAAGAAACTGATTGTGATTGCAGGATCCCTCGTCGTCGTAAACGCGCTCGCGGTTGCGGGTGTGGCGGCGGCTCAAACCCCCACCCCGGTTCCGCCCACCGGCGGCGGGTATGGGTACGGATACGGGATGATGGGCGGTGGATACGCTCGCGGCGCGCACGGCTTCGGCATGATGGGGGGGCGCTCCGCCAACTTCGCCGAGAGCGGCCCGATGCACGAGGCGATGTTCAACGCGCTGGCCGAAGGACTCGGCCTTAGCCGCGAAGAGCTCGATAAGCGCGTGGCCGCCGGTGAGACGCCGTATCAGATTGCAACCTCGCTCGGCTTCAGCCAAACTGAGTTCGCCGCGATCATGACCGAGGCTCGCACGGCGGCGATCAACGAGGCGGCGGCCGCTGGCACGCTCACCCAAGAGCAGGCCGATTGGATGCTGAGCCACATGGGCGGGCGGGGCGGCTTCGGCCGCGGCGCGTACGGCGGCGCATGCCCGCACATCGCTCCCACACCCGCGCCCAATTCGTAACGACACATTTCAATCTCAATGCTCAAGCCCCAATGCGGGGCTTGAGCCATTCACTTTTGGAGGCACTATGAGCAAACCACTTCAATGGGTACTCGGAATCTGCGCCGTGTTGATTGTTCTCTCCATCGTGGCTTCGAACATCCTTCCGTTCTTCGCTCCTCAACTGGGGTTGAACAATTACGGTTACGGGATGATGGGGCCGGGGCACATGGCCGGCGGCGGCCACATGTTCGGAGGCAGATCAATGATGGGCAGCTTCGGCGGCATGTCATTCTTCGGCTTCGGCATGTTGCTGTGGCCGATCCTGTGGCTTGCGCTGATCGCGCTTGGCATTGTATGGCTGGTGCGCACCGTGTCGGCGCCCCGCGCGCCCGCCGTGCCGCAGGCGGCCTGCGCTCACTGCGGCAAGCCCATCCAACCCGGCTGGAAAGCCTGCTCCCACTGCGGCGAGAAGATCTAAAAAGACGCAGAGATAAAGAGCGCGAAGATTCCTTCTCGAAGAGTCTTTGCGCTCTTCGCGTCTTTGCGGTAATCTCTGGTTGAAATGCCGCAGACGATCCTCATCGCCGACGACGAGCCGCAGCTGATCAAAGTGGTGCGCGGCTACCTCGAGCAGGCCGGGTTCCGCGTGGTGTCCGCCCCCGACGGCCCCGCCGCGCTCGCCCAATACAAACACGAAAAACCCGACCTCGTTCTGCTCGACCTCAACATGCCCGGCATGGACGGACTCGACGTGGCGCGCAAACTGCGGGCCGCCTCCAACGTGCCCATCATCATGATCACCGCGCGGGTGGAGGAAACGGATCGATTGATCGGACTCGAACTCGGCGCAGACGATTACGTGACCAAACCCTTCAGCCCGCGCGAAGTCGTCGCCCGGGTGCGCGCCGTTCTGCGCCGCGCCGAAGGGGCGCCGACTCCGCCCGAAGTCATCCGCGTCGCCGACATCGTCATCGATCTGACCCGCCACACCGTCACGCGCGGCGGCGAAAGCATCGAACTGACGCCCACCGAATTTGGCCTCCTCGCCGCCATGGCGCGCGAGCCGGGACGCGCCTTCAGCCGATTGCAACTGCTCGACGCCGCGCAGGGCGACGCCTTCGAGGGCTACGAGCGCACGGTGGACGCGCACATCAAAAACCTGCGCGCTAAACTCGAACGCGACCCAAAGAAACCAAAGTATGTGCTGACTGTGTTCGGAGTTGGATACAAGTTCAATGAACAATGATCAATGAGAGAATGAACAATGCCGTTGTTCATTGATCATTGTCTCATTGCTCATTTCCTATGCGTCTTTTCCCCAAACTCCTCCTCTCTTTCCTCGCCGTTGTGCTCATCGGTATGATCGTCGTCTCGGTGTTGGCCAATCTGGCGGCGGCGCGCGAAGTGCGCGGCTTCATGCTCGGCAACGGCATGACCACCGAAACGGCTCTCGCTCAACGCCTCGCTGGATATTATCGCGGGCACGGTTCATGGGAAGGTGTGGAGGGTTTGCTCGATGCCCCCGGTCACGGCATGGGCGGCATGATGCGCCAGCGGGTGATCATCCTCGACGCGCACAATTACGTGGTGACCGACACGGATGGGTTGCTCACCGGCCAAACGCTCACCGAATACGATGCCTCGTCCGCTCTGCTCATTGAGTTGAACGGCGAGCCGGTGGGTGTGCTGATTGCCGAAGGGGGAATGGGCGAAATGATGGGCGGGGGGCCGCCGCTCGGCCCGTCCGGCGCCGACATCTTCGCCCGAGTGAACCGCGCCATTTGGCTGGCGGCGCTGGCCGCCGGAGCCGCCGCGCTCGTCGTCGGCGGAGTGATCGCCTTCAGCCTCGTCCGCCCCATCCAGCGGCTCACCGTTGCCACGCGCGCCGTCGCCCGCGGCGATCTCGCTCATCGAGTGCCGGTCTCATCCGCCGATGAAATCGGCGAGCTGGCAAAATCGTTCAACGCGATGGCCGCCGATCTCGAAAAAGCCGAACGCCTGCGCCGCGACATGACCGCCGACATCGCTCACGAACTGCGCAACCCACTCGCCGTTTTGCAAAGTAACATCGAAGCCGTCATTGACGGCGTCCTTCCGCCCACATCCGATAACCTTGAGCCATTGCTCGATCAGACTCGCCTCCTCTCGCGCATCGTGGATGATCTGCGCACACTGGCCCTCGCCGACGCCGGACAACTCAGCCTCGACCGTGTGCCCACCGATCCCGCCGCGTTGGCCCGTTCCGTCGTCGTCCGCTTCACCCCGCAAGCCGATGCCAAACGCCTCACCCTCACCGCCGACATCCCCGACGGCCTCCCCTCAGTCAATATCGATTCGCAGCGAATCGAGCAAGTGCTCGGCAACCTCCTCAGCAACGCCATTCGCCACACGCCCGAAGGTGGAGTCGTCAGCCTCCAGATGTCAGTGGCCAGAAAGACTCTGACGACTGACTACTCTCTACTGACTACTGTTTCCGACACCGGCCCCGGCATTCCTCCCAACTCGCTCCCGCACATCTTCGAGCGTTTTTACCGCGCCGACAAATCGCGCACGCGCCCGCCCGACGGCGACGGCAGCGGCAGCGGACTCGGACTCGCCATCGCCCGGCAGCTCATCATCCTTCACGGCGGCGAGATCACCGCCAAGAGTGAGCAGGGCAACGGAGCGCAAGTCTCTTTCACCCTCCCCATCGCGTAGGGGCAGGTGGTCGCCCCTACGAATCTTGTGACGTGCGCACACACCTGCGCCCGTTTCGTTGTGTCGGCTCACCTTGCCGCGCCTTTCGGGATACATTACACTCTGCCCGATCATCGAATCGAAAGGATGCCGCCACTCATGACCGATCAAGATCGCCGACAGCGCCGCCGCGAAGGCCGCCGCCCGGGGGCCTCGGCCCGCGCCGCTGGTGTGAAGCCGCTCGAAAACAAACTGCCTCTGGCCGAAGTGCTCTCGCCCGAAGGCGTGGAAAAGATTCACGCCGCCTCGATGCGCTTGCTCAAAAACACCGGCATCCTCATCGTGGATTATCCGCCCGCCGCAGAGACCTTTCGTCAGCACGGCGCGAAGGTCGAATGGGTCGAGAAAGAGGCCGTGTACCCCAACGGCGACACGGTTCAAGTGCGCGGCCATTTGGTGAAGATGGATGAAGATATGTTGTTGAACTTCATCCGACTCGCGCCATCCACATTCACTCAACTTGCGCGCAACCCGCAGAACAGCCTTGCCTTCGGCGGACGCGACACCATCTTTGCTCCGGTGTACGGGCCGCCCTTCGTGGGCAGCATCGATTTTGGCCGCCGCCGTGCCACGCTCGAAGATTTTCACAACTTCGCTAAACTTACCTACATGGCCGAGCCTCTGCACCACAACGGCGGCACGCTCTGTGAGCCGAATGATGTTGACGTGAAGGAGCGCCACCTCGATATGCTCATGGCGCACATCACGCTGAGCGACAAGTGTTTCATGGGCAGTGTCACTCACGCCGACAACGCGCGGGACACGGTGACGATGGCCCGTATCCTTCTCGGCGATGAGGCCATTCAACAGAGTCCGGGCATCTTCTCGCTCATCAATGCCTCCAGCCCGCTCCGGTTCGATGATCGCATGTTTGGCGCTCTCGAAGTGTATGCGAAGGCAAAGCAGGCAGTGTTGGTCACGCCGTTTCTCATCGCCGGGGCGATGTCGCCCAGCACCATGGCGGCCACGCTTGCCCAGCAAAACGCCGAAGCCCTATTCGGCATCTGTTACGCGCAAATGCTCAACCCGGGCACGCCGTGCGTGTACGGCTCGTTCCTTGCCAACATTGATATGCGCAGTGGCGCTCCGTGCTTCGGCACGCCCGAAGATGCGTTGGCTCTCTTCGCCGGGGCGCAGATGGCCCGTCGCTACGGCCTGCCGTATCGCAGCGGCGGCAACTTCACCGCCTCGCGCATTCCCGATGCGCAAGCCGGATACGAATCGGCCAGCACCATTTGGCCCACCGTGCAGGCCGGAGTCAATTTTGTTTTGCACGCGGCGGGCTGGCTCGAGGGCGGATTGATTTCCGGCTACGAAAAGTTCGTGATCGATCTGGAGATGTGCGCGATGATGGCCCGGTACGTCAACGGAGTTGGCCTCACCGACGAGGACTTCGCGTGGGATGCGTACGACGAGATTCCGCCGGGCGGCCATTTCCTCGGCGCGACTCACACGATGCGCCATTACGACACCGCGTTCTATCAACACAAAGTTTTCAATATGGATAATTATGAGAAGTGGGAAGTGGAAGGAAAGCCGGACACGTATGCCCGCGCCAACGCCGTGTGGAAAAAGATGTTGAAGGATTACGAACAACCGCCGCTCGATCCGGCGATTGCCGAGGAGTTGAATGCGTTTGTGGAGCAGAGGCGGAAAGAATTACGGGAGGGCAGACCGCGAACGGAATGGAAGGATTAGTTTTCCGCGAAGCTACACGAAAATGCATAAAGCGATTTCGCTCTTTCCTTTCTGCGCCTTCGCGCCCTTCGTGGAAGAAAAATATATGCCAGTCAAGATTCAAGTCTTCAGCGATTATGTTTGACCGTGGTGTTTCCTCGCCGAGTCCGGTCTGGAGTCGCTCAAGAAGTCGCGGGATGTGATCGTGGAGTGGCGCGCATTTGAACTGCGCCCCGGCGGCAAGTTCCCCGGCACGCCCGAAGAAGAAGCCCGTTACCGGGAGAAAGTCCGGCGGGCCGACGCGCCGGTGATTGACTATGCCCACGACAACTTCGGCGTCGAGATGAGTATGGATGCGCCGTGGGGTGTGAACTCGCGCATGGCGCATGAAGGATCATGGTTCGCGCGCGCGCACGACAAACTCGACGAGTACAATCGCGCTTGTTTCTCCGCGCAGTGGCAAAAGGGACAGCGACTCGACGACATTGAAACGTTGGCCGGGATTGCGACATCGGTGGGGTTATACAGTGACGGCTTCCGCGAGGCTGTGGTCGGGCGCAAGTATCGAGTCGAGGTGGAGATGGATCTAATGTTGGCGCGCGAGATCGGCATTAACGGCGTCCCGGCGTTCATCTTCGGGGATCGGTATTTGGTGAGCGGCGCGAGGCCGACCAGTGTGCTGGAGCAGGTGGTGGATAAGTGCATTGACGAAGGGCTGATCGAATAACGGGGGATTGACGCGGGACGATTGCCGTCTTTCGTCTATAATCGCGTCATGCTCACTCTGCGACAAGCGCTCAAGTTGCCGGTGTTCGCCAAAGCGAAGGTGGTGGCGGGGGAGGGCGGACTCGATAACACCATTCGCCGGGCGCACGTGGTGGATATTCCGGGCACCGATTACCCGGAGTGGGCGGCGGGGCTGTTGCTGTTCACCGCAGGGTACGGAATCAAAGACGATCTCGCGCAACAAGCCGAGTACATCCCCGCGCTGGTCAAACACGGTGTGGCCGGGCTGGTGTTCAGCACCGGATGGTATTTCCAGTCGTCGCCGGAGGTGATGCGCGCGGCGGCCAATGCCCACAACTTCCCCATCATCGAAGTGCCGCCCGATGTGCAGTTCGTGTACATCATCGAACGGCTGTACGCCGAGATATTGAACGAGCAGTTGGCTCTGCGCGAACGAGCCAATGAGATTCACCGCCGCCTCACCCAGTTGGTTTTGGATGGGGGCGATCTCTCCGCCATCACGGCGACGCTGGCCGATATTTTGGAGCGCTCGATTCTGATCGAAAGCCCGACGCATGAAGTGCTGGCGTCGACTCAGCACGGCCCGGTGGACGAGAGTCGTTTGCGGACGATTGAAGTGGGGCGGACTCCGGTGGAGGTGGCTTACCGACTCCGCAAGCGCGGCGTGTACGCGCAGCTGCAAAAAGCGAAGCGCCCGATCCGGTTGGGCACGATGCCCGATATTGGGATGTGGATGGAGCGGGTGGTTGCGCCGATTGTGTCGGGCGGGGAGGCGCTGGGCTATATTTGGATCGTGGCCGGAGATCACCCGCTGACGGAGCTCGACGAGATCGCCATTGATCATGCGGCGACGGTGGCGGCGTTGGCGCTGATGAAAGAGCAGGCCGTGCGCGAGTCGCAGCAAACCATGCGCGGCGATCTGCTCACGCAGTTGTTGCGGCCTCCGAACGAATACGACGGGGCGACGGTCGAGCGGGCGAGATCGGCGGGGTATCACTTGGATAGGGCTCATCAAGTGCTGTTCGTCGTCGGCGCCCCACCGGCTGGCGGGTCGGTTGGGCAGTTGGCTTCACGGCTGGAGTCGTGGCTGCGGGGGATTGAGGTGTGGGGTTTGGTGGTGGGGCGCGAGCGCGGTGTGGCGCTGATCATCGACTCAAATTCTAACGAGGCCGGGCGCGAATTGGCCGAGCGGATCGTGAATGAGATCGGCCATGCGGCGTTTCCACTGCAAGCGGGTGTGAGCGCGGCGCGCGCCAACGGCCTGCGCCCCGCGTACGATGAAGCGGTGGAGGCGGTAGAGGTGGGCGCGCGGTTGGGCGCGGCGAAGGTGACGTGCTATTGGGCGCTGGGCCTGCTCGATTGGTTGTATCGTTTGCCGCCGGAGGCGATGAGCGGGAATGTGTTTTTGGCGAAGGTGCGCGCGCTGGCCGAGCACGATGCGAAGAGCAACAGCGATTTGGTGAAGACGCTGGAGGCGTATTTAGAATTCGGCGGGGCGCTGGCCGAAGCGGCGGCGGCGATCAATGTTCACCGGAACACGCTGTTGTATCGCTTGGGGCGCATCGAGTCGATTGCGGGGGTGGATTTGAAAGACGCCGGGCAGCGTTTGAATTTGCACGTGGCGTTGAAGGGGTGGAGGTTGTATTCATCGCACAACCTCCTCGCTCAAACCTTGTCCCCGCGCCCGTAGCCCCTCCCTCCTCGCTCGCGTATAATTGCGCTCACTCATGAGCGAAACGCATACCATTGCTCTCATGCCCTCCGGCCGGCGCGGAGACGCGCCGCATGGCGCGGCCCTGCTCGATGCGGCGCGCGCGTTGGGCGTCGAGATCGAATCGATCTGCGGCGGGCGGCAGACGTGCGGCAAATGCCAGATTGTGGTCGAAGAGGGAAATTTTCCGAAGCACGGACTGGCCTCCGCGCCCAACCATTTGACTCCGATGAGCGCCGCCGAGGCCGCGTGGCTGGCCGAACACGGCATCGCGGGGCGCCGACTCGCCTGCGCCTGCCAAGTCGTCGGCGACCTTTTGATCACCGTGCCCGAAGAGAGTCAGGCGCGCAAACAGATCATCGCCAAAGCCGCCACCGACCGCGCCATCGAGATCGATCCGGCGGTGCGCTGGGTGTATGTCAAAGTGGAAGAGCCGACGATGGACTCGCACGGCGGCGATTGGGAGCGACTGCAAAAAGCCCTCGCCGATCAGTGGGCGCTCACGAATCTCACCATCGATTCCGTTGTGCTGCCGACTCTGCAACCGGCGCTCAAACAGGGCAAACACAAAGCCACCGTCACCCTGTGGCACGACCGCGAAGTTCTGCGCGTGGAACCGGGCTACAAAGATGGCGCGTACGGGGTTGCGGTGGACATCGGCTCCACCACCGTTGTGCTTCATCTCTGCGATCTGCGAACGGGCGCGGTGCTGGCCACCGAAGCGGCGATGAATCCGCAAGTGCGCTACGGCGAAGATTTGATGAGCCGCGTGAGTTACTGCATGATGGAGCCGCAGGGCCTGGCGCGGATGCATCGGGCGATCCTTGTTGCCCTCAACGAGTTGGCGGGCAAAGCGGCGGCGCGCGCGGGGTTGACTACCGACGACATTATGGATGCGGCGCTTGTGGGCAACCCGGTGATGCACCATCTTTTGCTCGGCATCGATCCGGTGGAACTCGGCGGCGCGCCGTTCGCGCTCGCCGTGTCCGAGTCGGTGGACCTCAAGGCCCGCGATCTGAATCTCAAATTTCATCCGGCGGCGCGCGTGCACGTTCTACCGTGCATCGCCGGTTTCGTCGGCGCAGACAACATGGCTGTGCAGTTGGCCGAAGCGCCCCATCAGCAGGATGAATTGATACTGATCATTGATGTGGGAACGAATGCCGAGATTGTGTTGGGCAACCGCGACGGGGTGTTGTGCGCCTCGTCGCCCACCGGCCCGGCTTTCGAGGGGGCGCAGATCACGCACGGCCAGCGGGCCGCGCCGGGCGCCATCGAGCGCGTGCGGATCGATCCGCTGACACTTGAGCCGCGCTGGAAAGTGATCGGCTTCGATGATTGGATTGCTCCCAGCGATTCGATTCCAGAGTCGGCGCGAGCCACCGGCATTTGCGGCAGTGGCATCATCGAAGTCGTCGCCGAAATGTTCGTCTCCGGCATCACCGACGCCGATGGGCGGTTCGACGAAAACGGCGGTGAGCGTTCGCCGCGAATCCGGTTCAATGGCCGGGCAGGCGAATATGTGCTGGTGGATGAATCGCAAACGGCCACCGGCCAACCCATTGTGGTGAAGCAAACCGACGTGCGCGCGATTCAATTGGCGAAGGCCGCGCTGTATGCCGGAACTAAACTGCTGATGCGCCATCGCGGCGTGACGGCGGTGGACAAAGTGTTGCTGGCGGGCGCGTTCGGCAGTTACATCGATCCGAAGTATGCGATGATTCTCGGACTGATCCCCGATTGCGATCTCGAGCGAGTGATGGCGGTGGGCAACGCGGCGGGCGACGGCGCGCGCATCGCATTGCTCAACAAAGGCCAGCGGCTCGAAGCCCTGCGTCTTTCGCGCTGGGTTCAGCATGTGCAGACGGCCACCGACGCAAACTTCCAAACCGAATTCGTGAATGCGATGGCTCTGCCGCACGCCGCCGATGCGTTTCCGCATCTTGCGGGCTTGATTCCGCAACGCCCGGCGGCCGGAGGCAATGGCCGCCGAAGCCAGCGGCGACGAGCAGTGACGGCTCCTGCCAGTTGATTCTTCCACGAAGGAACACGAAGCCGCACGAAGAATGTTATTTCCTTCGCGCCTCTGCGCGCAACTTCGTGAATCAAAAGAGGAAATTTATGAGCGACGAACTTGATTACAGCAACATTCCGACCGATGAACTCATTCAGCAGATGCAGGATGATCTGTATGATGGCATGGTCAACGAAGTGGTGGCCGGCACAAATGAACTGCTCGGGCGCGGCCTGACTCCGTACGACGTGCTGACCAAAGCTCTCGTGGGCGGCATGGATATTGTCGGCGCAGATTTTCGCGACGGCATTCTGTTCGTGCCCGAAGTGTTGATGGCGGCGAAGGCGATGAAAGCGGGCATGGAAATTCTGCGCCCGCTGTTGGCCGAAACCGGCGCGCAGCAGATCGGCACGATGATCATCGGCACGGTGAAGGGCGACATTCACGACATCGGCAAAAATTTGGTGGCAATGATGATGGAGGGCGCGGGCTTCAAAGTCGTCAATCTCGGCATCAACAACGACGCCGACAAATTCCTCAGCGCCGTGCGCGAGCACACGCCCGATATTGTGGGCATGAGCGCACTGCTGACCACGACGATGCCGTATATGGAAACGGTGATCAAGGCGTTGAAGGAGCAGGGCCTGCGCGATAAAGTGATTGTGCTCGTCGGCGGCGCGCCGCTCAACGAAGCCTTCGCCGAAGAGATCGAAGCCGACGCCTATTGCCGTGACGCCGCCGTGGCGGTGGAAACGGCGAAGAAGTTGATCTCGATCAAACGAAGCAAAAGCTAACCGCGAAGGCGCGAAGCGCGCTAAGAGTCTTTTGAGTTCTTTGCGCTCTTTGCGCCTTTGCGGTGAAATGGCGATGAACAAACTACAAGCGCTTCTTGAGTCATCATCAATCGTCATGGCCGATGGCGCGATGGGCACCATGCTGTTCGAGGCCGGGTTGGTGTTCGGCGACCCGCCCGAAGCGTGGAACGTGGCTCACCCCGATCGGGTGCGCGCCGTGCATCGCGGTTACCTCGACGCCGGATCCAAACTGATCCTCACCAACACGTTTGGCGGCAACCGCTTCCGGCTCGGCCTGCACAGCCTGCAATCGCGGGTCAACGAACTCAACCGCACGGCGGCCATCATCCTGCGCGCCGAAGTGGATGCCGCCGGAACGGGCGCGCTCGTCGTCGGCGACATTGGGCCGAGCGGAGAAATTCTTGCGCCGCTGGGCACGCTCGAATACGCCGATGCGGCAGACGGGTTCGCCGAGCAAACGGCGGCGCTGGCCGCTGGCGGCGTGGATGCGATCTGGATCGAAACGATGTCGGCGCTCGAAGAGATGCAGGCCGCCGTCGAAGGCGCGCGCCAAGCCGCGCCCGACATCCCGATCATCGCCACGATGACCTTCGACACTCGCGGGCATACGATGATGGGCGTGTCGCCGGAACAGGCGGTAAAGGCGCTCGCCGGATTGGGCGCGGCGGCGGTGGGCGGCAACTGCGGCAACGGCCCCGATGAAATTTTGGCGGTGATCAAAAAGATGCGCGCCGCCGATCCGAATGCGATCCTCGTCGCCAAATCGAACGCGGGCATGCCCGAATTGGTGAACGGCAAAGCGGTGTACAAAGCCAAGCCCGAGGCGATGGCCGACTACGCGGCGCAGATTCGTGACGCCGGAGCGCGCGTGATCGGCGCGTGCTGTGGCAGCACTCCGGCGCATCTCAAGGCGATGGCCGATGTGTTGTTGAGCGCATGACAGTCGCGTTGATTGCCTGCGGCGCATTGGCCCGCGAAGTGTTGGCGATGAAAGAGTCGCACGGCTGGGACGCCGATGTGTTCGGGGTGCCGTCACTGCTGCACATGCGCCCCGACCGAATCCCGGACGCGGTGCGCGAACGACTCGCCGAGGCGCGGGCGCGGCGCGAGAAGGTGATCGTCGTGTACGGCGACTGCGGGACGGGCGGGCAGTTGGATCGGTTGTTGGAAGCCGAAGGCGTCCAGCGCGTGTCGGGCCCCCACTGTTTCGAGATGTATGCCAATGGCCGCTTCGAGTCGATGATGGCTCAGCAACCCGGCACCTTCTTCCTCACCGATTATCTCGTTCAGTCGTTCGATCACCTTGTCATCGAAGAATTGGGATTGGATCGATTTCCGCAATTGCGCGACGACTACTTCGGCAACTACACCCGCGCCGTTTATCTCGCCCAAACCGACTCGCCCGACCTGCGCGCGCGGGCGCAGTGGGCGGCGGACTATTTGCGCCTGCCGCTCGAAGTGCATCGCACCGGCTTCGGCGCGTTGGAAACGCGGCTGGTTGAATTGATGAGTCAAAACATGGCACACAGATGAACACCGATTTGCACAGATAGAAATAGCCAATGGATCAACAAGCACTCTGAGCGAAGGCCTGCGAAGCAGGCCATAGTCGAAGAGGGCGGACTCGGCCTCAAACCGCGCCCTTCGACTGCGGCGGGAAAAGCATCCGCCTCCGCTCAGGACGCCTTCGTGATCTACTGAAAGCGCATCTGTGCCCATCCGTGAAAATCTGTGCACGAGATCATGGCGACCACTTCGTATCAAATCATTTACTGGCGAGCCATTCCGGCTCAAGTGAAAGCGCAGGCGGGCCGGGCGCGCGCCGCCAAACCGCTCTCCGATCGTTTTCAAGTTGCCATTGACGAGGCGGCCATGCGCGCCGGGATGACCGGCGCCGACGACTACCTCGCCGAGTGGCGCAACGCCGATCCGCAGGAACGCGAGGGCGACCCCGACTCGGTGGCCGCCGCCGTGGCCGCCGAACTCGAAGCCGCCTACCCCGATGATCGGTTGAAACTGTTGATCGATAATTGGGGAAGAGAGCTATGAAATGAAGAATGAACAATGAACAATGAGACAATTGTTCATTGTTCATCGTCTCATTGTTCATTGATCCATGACTTACGCCGACCCGCCGCTTCGCCATTCTTCGTGGCTGCCGCCTCTGCGCTTCCTCCAGCGCTACCCGCACTTCCTCGAAGTCGCTTACGATCTCACGCACAACATGCTCAAGCCCTTTCGGCGCTGGCTCAAACGCGGCGGCGCGGTCGAGCGCGTTTTCATCCCGCTCGAAGCGGTGAGCAAAGGGGTGATCTTCGATTGCCGCATGTGCGGGCAGTGTGTTCTGCACAGCACCGGTATGACTTGCCCGCAGACTTGCCCCAAGAATTTGCGCAACGGCCCGTGCGGCGGCGTGCGCGCCAACGGCCACTGCGAAGTCATTCCCGAAATCAAATGCGTGTGGGCTGAGGCATGGGATCGCTCGAAGCGTATGCCTGCTTACGGCAAAGAAATACTGCAACTCAACCCGCCAACCAATCGCAGTCTGCGCGGCACGTCGGCGTGGATCAATGACTTCACTGGCGATGGCAAGAAGACTCCGATGGGGTGGGGTCTCGACTCCAAACCCTAACTCTAACTCCAACCCATGACCCCTCCCCTCGTCTCCGGCTCACGACTCGAACGCGTGCTCAAGTCGGGCCGCTTCGCCGTCACCGCCGAACTCAACCCGCCCGACAGCGCCGACCCGCAATCGGTGTACGAACGCGCCCTCGTGCTTTCCACCGTGTGCGATGCCATTAACGCCACCGACGCCTCGGGCGCGAACTGCCACATGTCGAGCGTGGGCATTTGCGCCTTGCTCACCCGCGCCGGATACGAGCCGGTGTATCAAATCTCGTGCCGCGACCGCAATCGCATCGCCATTCAGGGCGATTTGCTCGGCGCGGCGGCGATGGGCGTGAAGAACGTGCTGTGCCTCACTGGCGACGGAGTCCAGGCCGGCGACCAGCCCGAAGCCAAGCCGGTATTCGATTTCGATTCGATGACTCTCGTGCGCACCGTGCGTATCATGCGCGACGACGGACATTTCCTCAGCGGGCGCAAACTCGACGTGCCGCCCCGAGTCTTCGTGGGGGCGGCCGAAAACCCGTTTGCCCCGCCGTACGATTTCCGCCCGCACCGTCTCGGCAAAAAAATAGAAGCCGGAGCCGAGTTCATCCAAACTCAATACTGCTTCGACCTGCCGCGCTTGCGCGAGTTCATGGCCAAAGTGCGCGATCTCGGCCTCGACAAAAAAGCGTTCATCCTCGTCGGGGTGGGGCCACTGCGCTCGGCCAAGATCGCCGAATGGATGCGAGCCCACGTGCCCGGCGTGTGGATTCCCGACGAGATCGTGAATCGCATGAAAGGCGCGCAGAAGCAAATGCTCGAGGGCAAGAAACTGTGCATCGAGATCATTCAGCAAGTGCACGAGATACCGGGTGTGAGCGGCGTGCACGTGATGGCCTATCGGCAGGAGGAACTTGTGGCCGAGATCATCGAAGAGGCCGGGCTCCTCCCGCGCCGCTGGCAGAATGAATCGACGGAGTCAATCGTGGTGCGCGGATGACGCGAATCAAACGGATTTTCGCGGATCATTTTTAGAAATTAATCCGCGCCAATCTGCTCCATCCGCGCCATCCGCGATCCCCCTTTCCGAGCCAATCATAAATCATGGAAACTGTTATCACCTCTCCCACCCAAACCGTTCGTATCGGGCCGGATCATCCGTTCGTGATCATCGGCGAACGCATCAACCCCACCGGCCGCAAATTGTTGGCCGCCGAAATGGCCGCCGGAAATTTCGACCGCGTGCGCAAAGATGCCCTTGCTCAAGTGGAGGCCGGAGCGCATATGCTCGATGTCAACGCCGGCATCCCGCTAGCCGACGAGCCGGCCATCCTCGCCGAGACCGTTCGCATCGTGCAGTCAATCACCGATGTGCCGCTGTGCATCGACTCGTCCATCGTCAAAGCCCTCGAATGCGGGTTGGCGGCATACAAGGGCAAGCCGCTGGTCAATTCGGTGACGGGCGAAGATGAACGATTGGAGACGGTTCTGCCGCTCATTGCCAAATACAAAGCGGCGGTCATCGGCATCTCCAACGACGAAACCGGAATCTCGGAAGACCCGGATGTGCGATTCGGCATTGCCAAAAAGATTGTGGAGCGCGCAGAGAGTTTCGGCATTCCGCGCGAGGATGTGCTGATCGATCCGCTGGCGATGCCGGTGGGCGCGGTGCGGTATGCCGGGCAGTCGCTGTTCAGAATCGTGCGCCGCTGCCGCGAAGAGCTCGGCGTGAACACGTGCTGTGGCGCGTCGAACATTTCCTTCGGCCTGCCCGACCGCCCGACTCTGAATGGCGCATTCATTGCCATGGCGATTGCCGCCGGGATGACCTGCGCGATCACCAATCCCATCGAGCCGGAGATCAGAAAAATGATTCTCGCCGGAGATGTGTTCATGGGCCACGACGAGAATTGCAGCGCGTGGTTGAATTACGCGCGGGCGCGGGCGGCGGAGGCGGCGCCCACCAACGCCGGGGCCGCGGGCGAAAAGGCGGCCCCGCAAACGGATCGGGCGGCGACGGCGAACGCGGCCCGGGACGAGCGCGCGGCTCGCCGCGAGGCGCGTCGGCAGGCTCGCCAATAAAGATGAGCACCCTGAGCGAAGCGCCGATGTTCTTCGGCGCGAAGTCGAAGGGTGCGGCTCTCGTGTGACACTCGCACTCTTCGACTTCGTTCCGCAAAAAGTGCGGAACTTCGCTCAGAGTGCTTGGCATGCGAGCAGTTACGAGAATTCATCGAGGCGATTGATCATGTTGAGCTTTGGTAGCTTTGAAGTGTTGACCTTCGATTGCTATGGCACGTTGATTGATTGGGAAACCGGAATCGGGAACGCTCTGCGGCCTGTGCTGGCGGCGCGCGGCAAAACGATGACGATGGATGCCGCGCTCGAACTGTACGGCGAACTCGAGTCGAACGCGGAGCGGGGCGACTACCGAAATTACAAAACGGTGCTGAGGATGGTGTTGGAAGGGTTTGGCGCGCGGCTGGGGTTCGCGCCCACCGAGGAAGAGTTGGCTCGCTTCTCGATGTCGGTGAAAGATTGGCCGGCCTTTCCCGATTCGGCGCGCGCGCTGGCGGCGCTGAAGAGGAAATACAAACTGGCGATCCTCTCGAACATTGACGACGATTTGTTTGCCTTTTCGAATCAACGGTTGGGCGTGGAGTTCGATTGGATCATCACCGCCCAGCAAGCCGGATCGTACAAGCCATCGCTGAACAATTTCCGCGTGGCCTTCGAGCGCATCGGCCTGCCGAAGGAAAAGATTCTGCATGTGGCGCAGAGTCTCTTTCACGATCATGCTCCGGCAAAGCAGTTCGGACTCGCGACGGTGTGGATCAATCGCCGCCACGACAAGCCGGGCTTCGGCGCGACGCCGCCCGCGCAGGCCCAGCCGAATTGGGAAGCGCCGGATTTGCAGTCGCTGGCGCGGCAAGCCGGAGTGATGTGAGGACGGCGGCCGATTCATGGAAACGATCCCATACTCCGATTTTGCCAAAGTTGAGATGCGCGTCGGGCGCATCCTTGCCGTTGAGGACTTTCCGGAAGCGCGCAAGCCCGCTTTCAAGTTGACGATTGACTTCGGCCCGCACGGAGTCCGCCGGTCGTCGGCGCAGGTGACGAACTACTCGAAAGAAGAGTTGCTCAACCGGCTTGTCGTCGCCGTCACCAACTTTGCGCCCAAGCGCGTGGGCAAGTTCCAATCCGAAGTGCTGGTGTTGGGAGCGATCAACGCCGACGACACCGTGATACTGATCAAGCCGGATGACGGCGCAGAGTTGGGGGCGCCGATTGCGTGAGAACGGACGGAAGGCGCCAATCGTTTGACATCCGCCCGATTGCCTCTATACTTTCCTCATGACTCCCGCGCCCGCCTCCATCCCCTCCGCTCCCGAAATCTCCTGCCGCGACGTTTGGAAAGTCTTCGGCAAGAATCCCCTCAGCATCATTCAATCCATCCGCCCCGAACAAACGCGAGCGCAGATTCTCGAAACCACCGGCCACGTTGTCGGCGTGCGCGGCGTGTCGTTCGACGTTTACAAAGGGCAGACGTTCGTGGTGATGGGACTCTCCGGCAGCGGCAAATCGACTCTCGTGCGAAGCGTCTCGCGGCTGGCCGATGCCACCTCCGGGCAGATCATCATCGGCGGGCAGGACGTGATGAAGATGGACGACCGACAGCTGCTCGAACTGCGCCGCCACAAAGTGAGCATGGTCTTTCAGAACTTCGGCCTCTTTCCGCACCGGCGGGTGATCGATAACGTGGCCTACGGCCTCGAAGTGCAGGGCGTGGAAAAGAAGGCGCGATACGAGCGGGCAGAGAAGATGATCGAACTGGTAGGACTGAGCGGATGGGCGCGGCATTACCCCAAACAGTTGAGCGGCGGGATGCAGCAGAGAGTGGGGCTGGCGCGGGCGCTGGCGGTTGACCCTCAGATTCTTCTTTTCGACGAGCCGTTCAGCGCCCTCGATCCGCTCATCCGCCGCGAGATGCAGGATGAATTGATCCGACTGCAAACGGTGATGCACAAGACCATCGTCTTCATCACTCACGATTTCGTGGAAGCCCTGCGGCTCGGCGACCGGATCGCGATCATGAAGGATGGCGAGTTCGTGCAAGTGGGCACGCCCGAAGAATTGGTGCTCAACCCGCAAACCGATTACGTGAGCGCGTTCACCAAAGATGCGCCGCGAGCCAAAGTGCTCACCGTTCGCGCGGCGATGAAACCGATCCCGTCCGGCGCGCCCATCCCTTCCAATCACCACATCGTGCATCCCGATATGAAACTGGAAGAGGTGATGCCCTTCGTCGCCGCCACCGACACGCCCATCCCCGTGTTGGACGACGCGAGCGCCGCGCTGGGCTTCATCGATCGGACGAGTGTGATGCAGGCGCTGGTGGCGTAGAGAGGAGAAGCGTTCCATGCTCGGCTCCAAGACCCTCTCGGCCCAATCGTCGGCATGGATGCGAGTCGCGCTGTGGGCGGGCGTCGTCGCTCTCGGCGTCGGCATCGTGTTCATCGCTCAAACGCAACCGGCCCTGCTCGAAAAATTTCCCGAAACGTGGAACCTCGGCCTGCGCCAACCCATCAACGATTTTCAATCGTGGGTCATCGGCCACCGCTCGTCGCATCCGGTGTTCGCCTTTTTCTTCGACCCGCTCAGCGACTTGATTGACTTCGGCCTGCGCCGCGTCGAAGATTTTCTGCTCATCACTCCATGGTATCTCGTCGTGCTCGCCTTCGGGCTGGTGGGCTATTGGCTCGCGGGCTGGCGGCTCACCCTGTTGGCTGTGGGCGGGCTGTTGTTCTGCGGACTCGTGGGGCTGTGGGAAGAGAGTATGCAAACGCTGGCGCTGATGAGCGTGTCGGTATTCATCTCTCTGCTCATTGGCATCCCGCTCGGCATCATTGCCTCTCGCAGCGCCGCGTTCGAGGCCGCGCTTCGCCCCCTCCTCGACGGAATGCAAACGATGCCCGCGTTTGTGTACCTCATTCCGGTGCTGTTGTTCTTCGGCGTGGCGCGCGTGCCCAGCGTGGTGGCCACCGTCATCTACGCTTTGCCGCCTGCCATTCGCCTCACCACACTCGGCATCCGCCAAGTCATTCTTTCAGCCATCGAAGCGGCGCGCTCGTTCGGATCGACGCCGCGCCAAATGCTCCTCAAAGTCGAACTGCCGCTCGCGCTTCCGTCCATCATGACCGGCGTGAATCAAACGATCATGATGGCGCTGGGCATCGTGGTCATCGCCGCGCTCATCGGGGCGGGCGGGCTGGGCCGCGAGGTGACGATTTCCCTTCAGCGGCTCAAAGTGGGAGATGCGTTCGAGGCCGGGATGGCGATCGTGCTGTTGGCGATCATTTTGGATCGATTGAGCGACGCTCTCAGCAAATACGACTTCACCGGGGTGGGGCGCCGCCAACGTGTTTTGGCGGGCGTGCTCGCGGCTCTGCAACTTCCGGCGAAAGGGCTGGCGTGGCTCGTGTGCCGCATCGCGCCGTTGGCGGGCAGGCGCGCAAACTACGAAACAGTGTACGAGTCGCTCGCGCAAAATCTATTCTTGATCAACAGCGTGCTGATCGTGGCCGCGCTGTGGCTCGCCGATGCGCTGGCCTTCCATTCCGGCGGCTTCCCTTCGGCGTTGAACATCCGCCTCGATATTCCGGCCGATGCTGTGGTGCGTTGGATGCGCGACAACCTCTACGAGATCGGCGGCTCGCCGTTCGGCACCGGCCCGTTGAGCGATTTCATCACCCTGCAAATGATGAACCCTCTGCGCGATTTGCTGGTGAAGACTCTGCCGTGGGCAACCGTGATTCTGTGGGTGGCGGCGCTGGCCTTCACCGCCAGCGGATGGCGGCTGGCGCTGGCGGCGGCGGTGGGGTTCTTCACCATTGGTTTGCTCGGCATGTGGGAGGCGGGGATGGACACCCTGAGCCAGTGCATCATCGCCATCTTCTTCACCATCATCATCGCCGTGCCAGTGGGCGTGCTCACCTCGCGCAACGACGCGGCGCAAATGGTTCTGCGCCCTCTGCTCGACACCCTGCAAACCATCCCGCCGTTTGTTTATCTCGTGCCGGTGATCATGCTCTTCAACATCGGGCGCGTGCCGGGCCTCATCGCCGCCGTGTTGTATGCCCTGCCTCCCGGAATCAAATTAGTGGACTTGGGCATCCGGCAAGTGCCGGTGGAAACGGTGGAAGCCGCCACCGCTTTCGGCTCCACCGGCTGGCAGACTCTGTTCAACGTGCAATTGCCGTTGGCCCTGCCGTCGATCCTCGTCGGCATCAATCAGATGATCATGATGGTGCTTTCGATGGTGATCATCGCCGGGATGGTGGGCGGCGCGGGGCTGGGGCTGGAAGCGGTGACCGGCCTCGCGCGGAGTGACACCGGGCGGGGCATCGAAGCCGGGCTGGCGATTGTGGCTCTGGCGATTGTGATTGATCGCATCACTCAAGCATGGACGACGGAGAAGTAACGAATAGCGGTTAGCGATCAGAATCAAAAGCGGGCTTCGCACACACTGCGAAGCCCGCTTCTTTTCTGACTACTGACTACAGCTCACTTCGGCAACCACGCCGACCACTTGGCCTCATTCGCATCCACCCACGCGCGAGCCGCATCGTCAATGCTCTTGCCATTGAGTTCCACATCGGCGATCATCCCGATCTGATCCTCGTTGGTGTAATTCATGTTCTTCAGGAATTGATAGGCTTCGGGCGCTTCCGTGCTGAGCTTGCCGTACACGGCCTTGTAGAGCGTGTCTGCCGGATAGTCGCAATCCACGCCGCCGCTGCCGGCCTTCGCGCCGCACTCGTCGGTGTACTCCGGTAGTTTCACTTCGGTGAGCTTGTATTTGGCGTGCACCGAGTGCGGAGTCCAGAAATAGAAGAGGATCGGTTCTTGGCGGCTGTAGGCGGCGTCCACCGCGGCGAGAATGGCTTGCTCGGAGCCGGCCTGCACGATCTGGAAGTTCATCTCCAAGTTGGTGATGACATCTTGATCGTAGTACACCCAACTCGGATCGCCTTCGAGGAATTGGCCCTTGTCGCCGGTCTCGGCAGTCTTGAACATCTCGGCGTTGGCCTTGAGTCCTTCCCACGTGGCGAGATCAGGATTCTGATCGACGAGGTAGGTGGGGATGTACCAGCCGATCTTGCCGATGACTCCCAACGGGCCAATATCCTCCACGACCTTTTGCTCCTCAATGTAAGTCTTGTGATCTTCGGCGTGGCCCGACGGCCAGATTTCGAGCGTGGCGCTGATGTCGCCCTTGGCCATCGCCGCGAACTGCGCGTTTTCGTCGATGCTCACGATCTCCACCGGGTAGCCCAGCTTCTCGGCGAGCAGAATCTTGGCTACGGCGACGTTGACCGATGATCCGGTCCACGGATTCTCGGCCAGTTTGATGGTGGGCTTGGGCTTTTCGGTGGCGGCTCCACCGCAGGCGGCAAGCACGAGCGCCAACACAGTCAACAGCGCCGCGACAGTCCAAACAGATGTTACAGGCTTCCTGTTCATTAATCTCCTCCTGTGAGAATAAAGGATGTGACGGAACTCTAGCGAACGCATTGTAGTTTTGAGGCCTCTCTCTGTCAAGCAATGCCCAATCATTGACAGTTGCCCGAAATGAAATATACTTCTGATATATCAGTTGTCTGGCACGGAATCCCTATGCAATCCTCAACTTTGCTCACAGCATCTCGCCGCCACTCTGGAAAAGAAGAGTCGCTCAGCGGCACGGCCTATCGCGCGCTCAAAGAGAAAATTGTCACATTGGAACTGCCTCCGGCGAGTTTGGTGAATGAGGCGGCGATCATGGCTGAACTGGGCATGGGCCGCACCCCGATCCGCGAGGCGTTTCAACGGCTGGCAATGGAAAGCCTCGTCGTCATCCTGCCGCGCCGGGGCATCCTCATCGCCGATCTCAACATGAGCGATCTGCAAAAAATTTTTGAGGTGCGGATTGAGCTCGAAACGTTCGCGGCCCGCTTGGCCGCCCGCCGCGCCACCCCCGACCAGCTTGCCGCCGCCGAGGCCCTCTTCGCCGACGCCGACTCCATCATCCAACGCGGCGATCATCGCCAGCTGATTCAACTCGATCATCAAGCGCACGTGCTGTTGGCGCAGTCGGCGCACAACGAGTTTCTCGAACAGTCATTGGATCGCATGTACAGCCACGTGCTTCGTTTGTGGTACGGCTCGTTGCACAAAGTCAGCCGCTTGCGCGAAGCCATCGCCGAGCACCGCGACATCACTGCCGCCGTGAAGGCCGGCGACGGCGAACGCGCCGCGCAGATCATGCGCGCCCACATCGACGGATTCCAAAACGAGTTCATGGCCATTCTGTAGCATAAAGCGAATAGCGGATAGCCGACAGTTTAAACTGCCAATGGCTGATCGCTAACCGCTAACCGCTCAACCACAACAGGAGACTCAACCATATGCCAACCGTTCGCTCATTTGTCATCCCGACCGTGATGAAGCACGGACTCGGGGCCATCCAAACCCTCGCCGACGAAGCCAAAGCGCTCGGCATCAAACGCCCGCTTGTCGTTACCGACGGCGGCATTGTAAAAGCAGGTTTGCTCGACCGCGCCACCGCGCCGCTCAAAGCGGCCAACATGGGGCACGCCGTCTTCGATAAAGTGGCCCCCAATCCGCCCATCGCCACGGTGGACGAAGGCGCAGAAGTTTACAAATCGGAAAAGTGTGATGGCGTCATCGGATTCGGAGGCGGCTCGGCGATGGACACGGCCAAAGCCATCGGGGTGGTCGCCGCCAACGGGGGCAGCATTCTTCAATATGAATGGGCCGATCCCCAACCGATCAAAAACCGCATCCCGCCCACGATCTGTGTTCCCACCACCGCCGGGACGGGAAGCGAAGTGACGCTGTGGTCGGTCATCACCGACACGAAACGGCACATCAAATTCAACGTGGGCGGCACGCCGCACATCGGCGCGTGGGTGGCGTTGATCGATCCTGAACTCGCGCTCGATCTGCCTGCGCCGGTTACGGCGGGCACCGGCATGGATGCGCTGGCGCACGCGATTGAGTGTTACACTTGCGCGTACGCTCAACCCCTGCCCGATTCGGTGGCGCTCAACGCGATGGAATATGTGGGCCAATGGCTGCGCGTGGCTTTCGCGCAGGGGCACAATGTCGAAGCGCGATACAAGATGAGCATGGCGGCGATGCTGGGCGCGTTGGCTTACGGCACCGAGAGCGCGGGCGCGGCTCATGCTATGAGCCAAAGCGCGGGCGGTGTGCACGATGTTCCGCACGGAGCGCTCACGGCGCGGCTGTTGGCGCCGGTGATGGAATACAATTACAAAGGCGAGCCGCAGAAGTTCGCTCGCATCGCGCAGGCGCTGGGCGAAGACATTCGCGGCCTCAGCGTGTGGGACGCTGCCGAGAAAGCGGTGGAAGCCGTGTATCGGCTCACCGAAGATGTCGAGATTCCGACTCTGCAACAACTCGGATTCAAAGAAGAAGAAATCCCCATGCTGGCCGACATCGCTTTCAAGGATCCGCAAACTATCGGCAACCCTCGCGACCTCACGCTCAACAGCTACGTGCAGATTTACAAGCGCACGTTTGATCAAGGCTAATAACTCACCTTGCGCGTTTTTGGTTTTGTTTACCGCAGAGTCGCAGAGCGCGTGGAGTTTATTGGTGTTTTCTCGGCGCACTCTGCGATCTCTGTGACTCTGCGGTGAAGAGTTGCGTAAATGAGTGAACAATCGATCAAGAGATCGGCCATGACCGAACGGGCAGACGTTCTCATCATCGGCGGCGGCATCATCGGCGTGTGCGCCGCCCATTACCTCGCCGAGCGCGGCCGGCAAGTGACGCTGGTGGAGCAGGGTGAGATCGCTTCGGGCAGTTCGTATGGCAACGCCGGGTTGATCGTGCCCAGCCACAGCACGCCGCTGGCCGCGCCCGGCGCGCTCGCCAGCGGCCTCAAGTGGATGCTCGATCCCGAAAGCCCGTTTTACATCAAGCCGCGACTCGATCTCGATCTGTTCGACTGGCTGCTCAAATTCACCGCGCACTGCACCGACGCGCACGCGCGCCGCGCCATCCCCCTCCTGCGCGATCTCAGCCTCGCCAGCGCCGACCTCTTCGACGAACTCGCCGCGCTCGACTTTCACTTCGGCTACAGCCGCAAAGGTCTTCTGCTGGTGTACAAAACCGAAGAGGGACTCAAGCACGCGATTGACGAAGCGCGACTGCTGGCCGAGTGCGGCGTCGTTTCTAAAACGCTCAACGCCAACGACGTATGCGCGCTTGAGCCCACCGTGCAGTCGGGCATGGCCGGAGCCCTCTATTTCACGCGCGATGCTCACCTCAACCCGGCCGAGTTCGTGCGCGGGTTGGCGGAGTGGGTGGGGAAAAAGGGAGTCCGTATCCATGCGAACACAACGGTGACCGGAATTGAAAAGGCGGGCCGCCGCATCGAAACCGTCAAAACGACGAACGGCGACTTCCAACCCTCGGAGGTGGTGGTCGCCGCCGGAGCGTGGTCGCCGGGACTCGCCCGCGCCCTCGATCTGCGCCTGCCGATTCAACCGGCTAAAGGTTACAGCGTCACCGTCAAACGACCCGCGTCGTGCCCCATCATTTCGATGATATTAGGCGAGTCGCGGGTGGCCGTTACACCGATGGACTCGGCGGCGGGCCCGATTCTGCGTTTCGCGGGCACGCTCGAACTGGCCGGAATGGATCTGACGATCAACCAGCGGCGAGTGAACGCTATTCGCCGCGCGGCGAACCATTATTTGGTGGGCATGAGCGCCGATGGTTTGGAAACGGTGGAAGTGTGGGGCGGGCTGAGGCCGTGCAGTCCCGACGGCTTGCCGTTCATCGCCCGGCCGGCGCCGTTCGACAATCTCACTGTTGCCGCGGGCCATGCGATGATCGGCATCTCGCTCGGCCCCATCACCGGCAAGCTCGTGGCGCAGATGGTGTGCGGCGAGAAAACGGCTGTGGACGTGACGCCACTGCGAGTGGAGAGGTTTTAGATCGTTTCGGGCAAGGGGATGGGCGTTCCGGTGGCTTTGCTGTACAGCACATCCGGGTCAAAATCTACATCATTGGGCCAAACCAATGTGCCGATTTCGGGATCGACTCGCACTTGGCGGAAGAATTCAACATCTTCGAGCGGCTTGAAAACCCCGCCCCGCCCAACGATGCTCGTCTCTAAATCCAATTCGGCTCGAACCCCGTCGGAGAATGTGATCTCAAGCCGATAATTTTGCAGGTGATGAACTGTTGTGATGCGAGGAAGCAAAGGCATGGCGCACTCCCAGTTAATCAAGAGGCGGAATCTTCTGAGCAGACTCGTTGTTGTGCAATCGCCGCCAGTTCTCCCCCAACTCCGATTGGTGCAGGGCGGCCTACTCCAATACGAGCGATAGAGCCCGGCGCGGCAGATCACCGTTCATAATCCGGATAGGGTTGATAGTCAACTGTGCTTCGTCGTTGCCATAAATAGCGTGAAAGTGCGGCGGATCGTGATCGTCAAAATACATTCGGATGATGATCCCGAAGAAGCGGCTGATTTCCGGCATATTGACTCCTGAGTGAGATTATAGCATTCTGATCAGAAGCAACCCCACAGGAAACGCCATGACAGACGAGAGCCGACGACTCATCGAAACCCTTGTGCTGATCCCAACCAAAATTGGCGAGGCTATCAAACGCGCCGAGAGCAAACCCCAGCCCGAAGGCGAGTGGCCGCTCCGCACCATCGTCGTGCACCTCATCGCCGTCGAGCGCGAGGTGTGGCAATATCGTTTGCATTCGATTGTCGCTGAAGACAACCCTCACTGGCAATACACCGAGCCGCCTCTCGCTGAGTGGGAAAGCCACTACGCCCGCTACTCACTGCCGCAGATCCTCTACGCCTTCGCCCTCATCCGGCAAGAAACCGCCAACCATCTCCGCCGCCTCACCGAAGCCGGGTGGAAACGAATCGGCACGCACGCCAAGTATGGCGAAATGGACGTGGCCGGGCTGTGCGGCCGAATCCTCGAACACGATGAAGAGCATCTCGCCGAATTGAACAAACGCGGGGCGTGATTCGTGGCTCGCCTCACCTCCTCGCAGTTCATGCGCGCGCTTCCGGCGGCTACGCGCGAGCAGTTGCCCCGGCCCCTGCAAAAGTTCAGAGCCGCCACGCGCGGCTGGCTGTGCCAGTTGTATTTCCATGATCCCCGATTGCACTACGAGGTTTGGAATCTCGGCGAGCGGCGCGGACTGTTAGAGATCGGTTTGCACTTCGAGAGCAAAGATCGGGCGGAGAACGAAAGGCTTCTGCGCGGATTCTTCCGCCGCATGATCGAGATCAAAGCCACGCTCGGCGAACAGTGGGAGGCCGAATACTGGGACAAAGGCTGGACGAAGGTGTACGAGACGGCGCCCTACGAGCCATTCAGTTCGGGACTCCTCACCCAAGTGGCCGGACGGTTGGCGCGGGCGATGGCGGTGCTCGGCCCGATGTGGGACGAGGTTGAGAAGGGGTGACGGGCATTGTCCTTTACGAACATTTCATTACTTTTCCTTACAGTTCCTATCCCGAATGACGATAACCGTTGCGGGACAAACTTGCCCCCGGGACTGCGCAATGACTGTTACGATGGATAACGCCAATTTGATGATGCTCATAACCGCGCGGCGGATGATGATCACCGCCGAGCGCGATACCGCCCGCCGCGCCGGAAAAGCCGTGGAGGCCGCCAGCGCGCGGGAGGCGATGGAAGAAGACGAAGCCCTGCTCAGCGGCAATGTGGACGGGGTGAAGCCGCCCCCGCCCAAAGCCGAAGAGCCGGTAAATGTCGATGTCAAACTTTCGGACCTCATTGGCCGCTTGAAAGAACTGCGGGAAGGCGCGCCATCATCGACCTCCAGGGAGTCGGTTTCCGTCACGGCCACCGTGGTCGAAACCGAAGTGACGATGGAGTTCGAGGTGTTTGCTCCGGTGAATGGACTGGCGCGGCGCGATCAAAACCTGGCCGAGACCGATCGCTACCGCTTCGAGTTCAGCAACGGCACAACTTTCAAGATCACCGACAAGTGGTCGGGCAAGAGCACCACGATTTGGGGCGATCCGCACGTGGACACCTCGGACGAGGAGGGCGAGTACAACGGCGAGTTCAGCGATCTCAAAGCGAGTGACACGCACACCACACTTCTGTTGCAGGATGGCACGCGGGTGACCTTCACTGCGCGGGATCAGGGCGTGATTGAAGCGGTGGATATTTTCAAGGGCGACCAGCACTTGCGCGGGGTTGGGTCGGCCTCGGCGGAGCGGGAGCATAAACAACTATTTGCTGACGAGGTGGACGATGACGCGGCGAGTGTGTCCGGCGGGTTGGCGCGCGGCGACGTGGTGCGCGCCGGGGGCGACGGCAACGACTGGTTCGACGAGGCGGGGCGATTGGTGTGGGGAAAACAGACAGGCTTCGCGCCTATGGCCCGCTCGTATGCAACCTTGTCGGTGCAGATGCGGCAGAGCGTGACACAGTTTTCTTTCGCGCAGAGCATCGACCGCTGGATATGATCGTCCGCTGCTAACCGCGCCGCCCGATCATACGATCGGGCGGTTGTCTTTTAACTTGCGGGCAGTTCGCTGTATCGAACCACTGCGCGGGCGCCGCGCCGCCGGGCCTCGGTCAACGCCGCTGTGGCCTGCGACAGAAACGCGTCGGAGGGGATAATGCTTTCTTCGGGGATGGCGGTGAGGCCGATGCAAATGTCCAGCGCCAGCTTGCCGCCGTCGGGCGCCATTTGCCCGGCGGAGAGCAACGCCATTAATCGGCTCGCCACTTTGACGCCGCCCGCTTCGTCGGTGACGGGGAGGATGATCAAAAAATCGTTTTCGTAGTGGCCGGGCACGTCGGCCACGCGCAGGTTCGAGTTGAGAACACTGGCGATGGCAACCGCGGCGCTTTCAGCCGTCCCCGCTTTCCAGTTCGGCGGCACTTTGATGGCGAGCCGGATGAGGGCCAGCGGCACTGGGTATCGCTTGGCTCGCGCCACTTCGTGGGTGAGCAGTGTTTCCAGCAAAGGCTGGGCGTAAAGCCCGGTGACACTGTTGACGCGGTCGGGGGAATCGGTTTGGTTCATGGGCCAGTGATGTGCATACTATAGCACAGCGTCGGCTGAGGATGTCAAATCAATGCTCGAAGAGCGCCGGATCAGATCGTTGATTCTGTTTGACGACTCTTCGACCAAAACGCCACCGGGATGAAATGCTCGGTGGCGTTTACTTTCCGTGCGCGCAAAGTCACACGCGGCAAGTCCGGGTCAGCAACTATTCGATGACGAACGCTACTTGATTCGTTCGATGCCGCCAACCGGGAGGCGAGCATCGGGGGCTTGGCGCAGCGCGGATAATTTGCTCATCAAATACACCGAGAGCATTAACTAGAAACTAATGGCGCTATGCGAAAAACCAACACATGCTGTTGGATGAGCCCTTGCCGCCATCAACAATAAATCCAGATCGCAACGCTCACGACCTCATGCAAATTATCTGTCTGGGATTCAACCACACCACTGCCCCCATAGAACTCCGCGAACGATTGGCTTTTCCCGCCACTGCCCTCAAACCGGCCCTCGCGCGTTTCGGCTGTGGGCGCGAGTCGTGCCCGCGCGGCGTCGCCGAGTTGGCGATCCTTTCCACTTGCAATCGGCTGGAACTGTACGCGCTGGCCTCTCGCCAATCGGATCGTCATCACGATCCGTTCGCCGCCCTCATTGAGTTCATCGCCGACACACGCGGCGTCCCGGCGAGTGAGTTCGAGTCTCACCTTCACCGCCGCCCCGGGCTGGACGCCGCCGAACATCTCTGCCGTGTGGCCGCCGGTCTCGACTCGATGATTCTGGGCGAGCCGCAAATACTGGGGCAGGTGGCCGATGCGCACGATGCCGCCCGCGTTGCTGGCTCGGCGGGGCCGGTGCTGTCGGCCCTGTTTCGCGCGGCCATCAATGCCGGAAAACGCGCGCGCACCGAGACGGCCATTGGCCGCAACCCGGCCAGCGTGAGTTCGGTGGCAGTTCGCCAAGCCGAGCAAGTTGTGGGCCAGTTGCCGGGTTGCCACGTGGTGGTGGTGGGCGCTGGAGAAATGGGCGAGTTGGCGGTCGAAGCCTTGCGCGCGCGCGGCGTCCGTCGAATCACGGTGATCAATCGCACGCACCAGCGAGCGCAGGCGCTGGCCGAGCGTTGGGGCGGCCAAACCTTGACCTTCGAGTTTCTGGCCGACGCCGTTCACATTGCCGACATCGTGATCTCTTCCACTGGCGCGCCGCACATCGTCATCGATTCTGAAATGGTGCGGCGGGCCATGACCCACCGCGCTCAGCCGCTGGCGCTGATCGACATCGCCATGCCTCGCGACATCGATCCCGCGGCAGCCGACATCCCCGGCGTGCACTTGTTCGACCTCGATCATTTGCAAGCGCGATTGGACGACGCGCTCGCCGAGCGTCGAAATGAAATTCCCCGTGTGGAGGCGATCGTGGCCGAGGAAGTGTCCGCATTCGGAGCGTGGTTTCGCGGAGTGGAGATTCTGCCGGTGATCACTGATCTGCGCGTGAGGGCCGAACACATCCGCCAGCGCGAACTGGCGCGCGCCCTCCGCCATCTGCCCGACATCGATCCCGAAACGCGCCTGCACCTCGAGCGCTTCTCCGAATCGTTAGTCAACAAACTGTTGCACGAACCCACTTGCCAACTGCGTGTCGAAGCCGGAAACGGCCACGCCGCCGAATACGCTCATATCGACACTTCCGAAGGGCGCGCGCGTGGGCACCTCCGCCTGCGCCGCTCTGCTCAACTGCTGGCCGCCCGAAACTCCCTCGGCGGCGGATGCTCCGCTCCCGTCGCGGCATTCGCTCAATCTTCGATCCGCAATCTGCAATCTGCAATCAAAATGATCGGCCTCGTCGGCCTCGTCCGATGGCCGCCGTCTCATTCGAGTCTCCGGCGAAGGCAATGACCCGGATGAACTCGCCCGGCAGGCCCTCGCAGCCCCATCTGTGAACAGCATTGCCATCATCGGCGGGGGGATTGCGGGATTGGCGGCGGCGCACCGACTGACACGCCTCGTGCCCGATGCGTCGATCACACTCATCGAAGCCGAAGATCGACTCGGCGGCAAAATCGTCACCGACCGCGCCGCTGGTTTCGTGATCGAAGGCGGCCCCGATACCTTCCTCTCGCTCAAGCCGCGCGGGCTGGGCCTGTGCCGCGAACTCGGACTCGAAACGCGGCTGCACGGCACGAATGAAACCATCCGCCGCACGTATGTTATGCGCGGCGGCAGACTCTACGAACTGCCCGAAGGCCTCACCGGACTCATCCCCTCGCGCTTCGGGCCGATGGCGAAGACAGGTTTGATCTCGCCATTGGGCAAATTGCGGATGGGACTCGATTACCTCATCCCGCCGCGCGCGGCCAACGGCGATGAGTCGCTGGCTTCGTTTGTCGAGCGGCGGCTGGGCCGCGAACTGTACGATCGATTGATCGAGCCGTTGATGAGCGGCATTTACGCGGGCGACGGTGAGCAACTGAGTCTGGCCGCCACCTTTCCGCAACTGCGGCAGACCGAACTCGAACACGGCGGATTGATCAGAGGCATGTTGGCCGCGAAGAAGACAACGCCCGCGCCGAAGCCGGGCGCAAAGAAGTGGGCGGCCTTCCTCACACCGACCACCGGCCTCGCCGAAATTGTGGAAGCGCTGGCGCAACGATTGGGCGCGGTGGATGTTCGATTGGGAACGCGGGTCGCTTGCGTGGAGTCGATGCCCCCCGGATTCGCTGTGCGATTGGAACGCGGCGAGTCGATCACTGCCGATTCGATCATCTTTGCCACGCCTTCGTTCGCCACCGCCGATCTGATTGCCGATCTCGATTCTCGACTCGCGACCGCCCTGCGCGGCATCCCCTACGTTTCCACCGCCACCGTTTCCGCCGCCTATCCGCTCGCCGATATTCCGCGCCCGTTGGACGGATACGGTTACATCATTCCGCGCACCGAGAACCGCGCCATTCTCGCTTGCACGTGGACTTCGACGAAGTTCCCGCACCGCGCGCCGGAGGGCTACGGATTGATCCGCGCCTTCGTGGGCCGCGCCGGGCAAGAAGATGTGGTGAACGGCTCGGACGACGATTTGTTGGCGTTGGTGCGCGACGAACTTCGGCGCACGCTCGGCATTACCGCCGCGCCGATGCTCTCGCGTGTGTTCCGTTGGCCGAAGGCCATGCCGCAATACACGCTCGGCCACACGAGTCGGTTGGCGCTCATCGACGAGCGGCTGGCCTCGCATCCGGGCCTTTTCGCCGCTGGCAACGCCTATCGCGGCATCGGCATCCCCGATTGCATCGCTTCGGGCGAGCAGGCGGCGGAGGGAGCCGTTAAGACTCTTTCGGAGATCATCCCCGCATGAACATTACCCGTTCCAAACAATTTTTCGCCGAAGCCCAAACCCTGCTGCCCGGCGGAGTCGATTCGCCGGTGCGCGCGTTTCGGGCGGTGGGCGGCCAGCCGCTGTTCATCGAACGCGGCGAGGGCGCATATCTTTACGACGTGGACGGCAACCGATTCGTCGATTACGTTCTATCGTGGGGGCCGTTGATTCTGGGACACGCCCACCCTCGCGTGGTGGCCGCCGTTGTCAAAGCCGCCGCGTGCGGCACGAGTTACGGCGCGCCGAGTCCGTTGGAGGTGGAATTGGCAAAACTCATTCAGCAATTCATGCCCAACTTGGAGATGATCCGCTTCGTCAATTCGGGCACCGAAGCCACGATGACCGCTCTGCGACTCGCTCGCGCCTTCACCGGGCGAAACAAGATCATCAAGTTCGAGGGATGCTATCACGGCCACGCCGATTTACTGCTGGTGCAGGCCGGTTCGGGCGTGGCTACCCTCGGCCTGCCCGATTCACCGGGCGTGCCCCCGGCCACCGTGGCCGACACCCTCGTTGCGCCGTTCAACGATCTCGCCGCCATCGAACGACTCTTCGACAAATATGCGACCGAGATCGCGGCGATCATCGTCGAGCCGGTGGCGGGCAACATGGGAGTTGTGCCGCCGATGGAAGGCTTCCTCGCAGGTTTGCGCGAGATCACATCGGCGCACGGCACACTGCTCATCTTCGACGAAGTGATGACCGGCTTCCGCGTGCATCGCGGCGGCGCGCAGGCGCTCTACAACATCAAACCCGATCTCACCACACTGGGCAAAGTGATCGGCGGCGGATTGCCGGTGGGCGCGTACGGCGGGCGGCGCGAGATCATGCAAATGGTCGCGCCCGCCGGGCCGATGTATCAGGCGGGAACGTTGTCGGGGAATCCGTTGGCGATGACGGCGGGCATCGAGACGTTGAAGGAACTGCAGCGGCCCGGAGCGTGGGAGGCTATCGAATGCAATGCGGAAAAACTCACGGCGGCTTTGAGCGCGGCGGCAGAGGCGGCGCGTGTGCCCACAGTCACCCAGCGCGTGGGCACGATGTTCACTACTTTCTTCGCCGATCATCCTGTCGTCAACTGGGCAACGGCCAAGACTGCCGACACGAAAAAGTTTGGCGCGTTCTTTCGGGCGATGCTGGAAGGCGGCGTGTATCTTGCGCCGTCGCAGTTCGAGGCCGGATTCGTCTCGGCGGCGCACGGCGAGCGCGAGATTGAAATGACTGCGTGCGCGGCGGAAGCGGCGCTGGCGAAACTGAGACCGCAGTAGCGATTTTATATTAATCGTTTGTGTGAGCCCGGACATGCGCCGAATGGCTTATGCTCCGCGCGCCACATTGCGCTAGCAAAATTGTGTTGGCGCAGGCTACTATCTTGGAAATGACATTTCTCGGAGATGAACGCATGAGTTTTTCCACCCGCCGGATTGTGTTGCCGCTCGGCGCAGGGCTGTTAGGGATGGCCCTGTTGATGGGCTTGTATCTTGGCATCGTCTCAGTGGCCGAATCGCCTGCGCACGCCCTCGACTTGTTCTGGGACGACAAGGTTTTCGTGATCCCGATCATGCTTGGATTCGGGGTGCAGGTTGGGCTATACGTGCTGTTGAAGGCCGGGCTATATCTTCCAGCATCGGCAGGTGCAGCCACGACAGTGACAGGCGGCGGAATGTCCACCGTGGCAATGGTAGCCTGTTGCGCCCACCATGTCGCCGATGTTTTGCCGCTTGTCGGCCTCACCGCCGCCGCCACCTTCCTTGCCAACTGGAAGATCCCGTTCATGGTCATTGGCTTGCTGACCAACCTGATCGGCATTGCCGTCATGCTTCGCGTGATCCATGAAGAACGAACACTCGCCGTAGCTCAGGTGGCGGCGCTGCAGAACCCCTCAAACCTATGAACAGCAAACTGCCTTTCATCACAACACTCGTTGCTTTTGTGTTGGCCGCCTGTTCAGGAGCCGCGCCAACTCCGGCGCCGCCGACTATTGTCGTGCGGGGAAACGCGCCAACGGCGGTCCCGCTGGATGAGACTCTCCCAACGACGGTTCCGGCGCCCGCAGGTGTTGTGGCCGGCCCAGACCTTGCCCGCGTCGACTCGCAAGGCATGGTGGAGTTCGTCGTCATGCCTCTCAATCTAGCGACGGCGGGCGAGACATTGGACTTTGACGTATCAATGAACACGCATTCCGTTGATCTATCGTGGGATCTGGCGGCACAGTCCGTTCTGAGCACTGATACGGGCCTCGAAGTAAGGGGGTCGAGTTGGCCGGTGGGTAGCGGCCACCATTTTGAGGGGACACTGTCTTTTCCAACCCAAACGCCCGATGGCAAACCATTGCTGGACGGCGCAAAGAAATTGACCTTGACTATCCAAGATGCTGGTGCGCCTCAGCGTCTGTTTGAATGGGAGATTTCACAATAATCACTAGAACCCGCCAAATGGCGTATTGCCTGCCTGGGCGATACAGATAAAATCTCCCCCGTTGGTCTTCGATACAAATCAAGGAGGATGACGACATGAAAAAACTTCCGTTTCTATTGCCATTGGCGTTCGCTTTCGCGCTGGCGGCCTGTTCCGGGTCGTCTACCACCCCGGTAGACATCACCCTTGAAGCCGCCACCATGAAGTATCAGCCGGCCATGTTTGAAGTGATGGCTGGCCAACCGGTGCGGCTGACGTTCCGCAACAACGATTCCGTTGAGCACGACTTCAGCATCATGGAAATTCCCATGGCCACAATGGGAGCAACGGCCGAACCGATGGCCGGGCACGACATGGGCGTTATGATCGCCGACCCGGAACTCCACATGGCGGCCCTGATGGGTCAGACGAATACGATTGAATTCACACCCACCAAGCCCGGCACGTATGAATTTTTCTGCACGGTAGCAGGGCACAAAGAAGCAGGCATGGTGGGGACGCTCGTCGTCAAATCGCCTTGAGGTATTCCTTGTAAACGAAAACGCCGCGTCCTACAACGACGCGGCGTTTTTCGTTCACCCGTTTTGCTTATTGCTTTCTCGCCAGCCAGACAACCAGCCCGGTTACCAGCGCGATAGGCAGAAGCAAGAACAACAGCATCAGCAAGATGCCGAAGCCCATCAACAAGCCGCCTCCGAACATCATAAGTCTCACCTCCGTTTTTGAGCCTGCGTTACTTGGCTACCACACAGACAGAGAAACCTCGATGCATCCCCGGATTGTGATCTGCGCCCAACATGCCCGCCTGTGCGTATTCAACCACGTGCAGGGCAAAGTCCGCGCCGTTGATCTTGCCGTCGCCATTCAGGTCCTGGCAAAGGTGATGGTGCGGGTCCCCGTCTTGAGCCAGGGCCGGCGCCGTCATCGTCAGCGAGAGCGCGACAATCAATAGAGCGAATAGTAGTTGTTTCATGTTTCGATCTCCTTTGAAAAATTGATATTGCTACGTTGCTATCATAGCGAAAACAGCCCCCTCACCTCAGCGCTGAATGGCGCAAGCTGCAGTAAGCCGATCCGCCTATGTAAAATGTCACAGGCTCACCTACACGGCGAGCCTGTGAGCAAATCGCAAAGTGCGAAAATGCCGGGCGGCAACTACTTCTCGACATCAATGACAAATGTCATTCCCGGATGCAGCGTGCAGAGAGCGGCATAAGCGCCTTCTGCGTTTGGCGCAGTCCAGGTGAGAGTTTGGGTTGTGTTGGCTGGCAGCGGCAGATATGGGATGTCGGCTTCCTGGCCGACGAAATTATGCACGACCGGGTCATTATTGGCGATAGTGAAGCGAACGGTTGCGCCGGGCTGGACGGTGATCTCGTCCGGGCTGAACCGGAGATTGATCGCCGTGAGCGAGACTTCCTGATCCACGGGGGCAGGGGTTGCGCCGACAGGCGTCGGTTCAGCCGTCGGGGCATATTGGCTATAGCCAGAGCCGCCCATCATGCCTGCCATGTGCCCGCCGCCCATCATTCCCATTCCCCCGTTCCCCATCATGCCCGGCCCGTAGAAGTAAACGGGCGGCGTGGGCGCGACCGGGGTTGCGGGTTGAGTTGATCCACACGCGGCGAGCAACAGCGCAACGCTGGCGGCAAGCACTACTATCGTAAAAATTTTGGCGTTCATGATTTCACTCCACATGTTCGGATGCGGCACAGTGTACTGACGTGGAATGAAAAACACATGCAGAACGTATGAAGTTCCGGTGAAGATGGCAGCGTCCCGGCGCGCAACTTGCCTCAATCCTCATCCGATGGATGTTCGATTTCGCCGGCCATGAAACGATCCGGGTCAAATTCAAAGGCGCGCAAACAAGCGCGGTGGCAGAAGAAGACACGTTTGCCACGATAGAGCGTGCTGGGATATTGATCGGGGCCGCTGATTTTTCCTCCGCAAGCCGTCACCGCTTCCTGCTCGTTTGAGACTTCAGGTTGTTGCATTCTCTCCTTCTTCGGTTGCTCTCGATCTCATTCCACAATCAACTTCCCGCGCAACATCCCCATCTGGCAATGAAAGCCGTACTCGCCGGGCCTGTCGGGCGTGAACTCTACGCTCACCGCCTCACCCTCTGGCAGTTTGGCATTCTTGTTGAAATCGGGGAAAAGCACCATCTCGGAACAGGATGCGCTTTCCTGCCGGGTGAACGTCAGCCGCACCGGCTGGCCGGCTTTGACGACGATCACATCCGGGGTGTAGCCGCCTCTGACGGTGACGGCCACCTCCTGCCTCCCACCCGCGCCGACGGCGGCCTGAGTCCGACCCTTCGGCGCAAACCAGAAGAACCAGGCGATGAAAATCGCCAGCGCGAGTCCGGCCAGGGTGACGAGGATTTGCGAGGGTGACATTTTATACTCCCTTGACCGCCTGCCACGTGGACAACGGGCCGAAGATGCTGATGAAATGCTCCACTTCTTTCACAGCCCTAAAACCCGCTTCCGTTACGAAGACTGGAATCAGTCCGTCGAAATTGTCGGCGGCTTCTTCGAGGCGGCGCATGTACGAAACCATGACTCGGGTGAGCGCCGAATGCGGCGCGCCGAAATCCAGCAAGTGTAGTTCGCCGCGCGGCTTGAGCACTCGGTGAATTTCCTTGAAGGCGCGGCGCTTGTCATCGGTGGCGAGGTGGTGGACGACAAGGCTGGAAACCACGCGGTCGAAAACAGATTCGGGATATGGCAGAGAGGCGGCGAACCCTTCATCCCATTGAATCTCTGTTTCGCGCGATTTGGCGCGGGCGATGTCTAACACTTGCGCGTCGCCATCCAATCCGGTGATTTCGGCGGTGGGGTGAGCGCGTTTGAGCATGAGAGTCAATGTGCCGGTGCCGCAACCGAGATCAAGCACGCGCATGTTCGGCTGGATGTTCGCCTGCCGGATCAAACGCCGCTTGAACGTTTCCTCGCGCATGACCCATTTGAGCAGAGGGTCGTAGAGCGGGGTAAGCCAGCGAAAACTCAGGGCGGGGATGTATCGTTTAGACTCGTTCATGTGGCCCTCGCGCCAAACTTGGGTTTGAACCCACGCAGGCGATTGGCATTGCCCACGACGGTGGCGGACGAAAAGGCCATGGCCGCCCCGGCGATCAGCGGGCTGAGGAGCAAGCCGAAGAACGGGAATAACACGCCCATCGCCACCGGGATGCCCAGCACGTTGTAGATGAACGCGCCGAACAGGTTCTGCTTGATGTTGCCCATCGTGGCCCGGCTCACCTCAATGGCGGTGACGACGCCTTTCAGGCTTCCCTTGATCAGGGTGATGTCCGACGCTTCGATGGCCACATCCGTGCCGGTGCCAATCGCCAGCCCCACGTCGGCCTGCGCCAGCGCGGGCGCGTCGTTGATGCCATCGCCCACCATCGCCACCTTCTTAGATTCGGCTTGCAGGAGATGGACGTTGTGCGCCTTGTCTTCGGGCAACACTTCCGCCAGCACGCGGTCAACGCCCACCTTGCGGGCAATGGACTCGGCCGCGCGGCGATTGTCGCCAGTGATCATCACCACTTCCAGGCCCATCTTCTTCAGCGCCGCAATGGCTTCCGCCGAATCTTCCTTCACCGTGTCGGCTACGGCCAGGATGCCGGCCGCCTTGTTATCAAC